>Ga0082212_10000703_pt1 | contig 48693 bp, 40 predicted proteins | sample TergutNt197P3_FD_71548 | JGI IMG/M metagenome (GOLD analysis project Ga0082212, IMG submission 71548) | Neocapritermes taracua P3 segment gut microbial communities from Petit-Saut dam, French Guiana - Nt197 P3 | ecosystem: Host-associated > Arthropoda: Insects > Digestive system > Gut ... | reverse complement strand
ACGATGGACATCAAAGATGTTCGCGTGGCGATTGTCGATCTGGATCGTAGCGCTGCATCAAGGCAGTTGATTCGAGATATTGAATCATCTACCTACTTTTTAATAGATGGCATTACGGATAATTATGAATTAGCGTTACGTAAAATTGAATACGGCACAGCCGACGCAGTCGTAGAAATACCTTTCGGTTTTGAAGTAGGTATGGTTCTCAATGGCGCTATGCCGGTTCAAATATCTATCAATACGGTAAATGGCACACGCGGCACGATTGGCGGCAGCTATCTTGGACAGATTATGACCACTTTCTCGCAACGCTTTATGGCGCAAAACCTCCCCGCCGCCGCTTTCCCGATTATCCCTCGTATGGAATTGGTTATCCAAAATCGCTACAATGAATACCTTGATTACAAAGCATATATGATTCCTGCTTTGATGATAATCCTCTTAATCGTTATGTGTGGATTCCTCCCAACGCTCAACATTGTAAGCGAGAAAGAGCGCGGGACTATTGAGCAGATGAATGTAACCCCAGTCTCAAAATTCATGTTTATCTTTGCCAAGATGATACCTTACTGGCTGATGGGTATGCTGATTCTTACGATCTGCATGGTGTTAGCCTATTTTATTTATGAATTATATCCGAAAGGCAACATCCTGATTATCTATCTGTTTTCATTTTTGTTTGTGCTGTCCATATCCGGTTTTGGCCTTGTTGTGTCCAATTATTCCAATACATTGCAACAAGCCATGTTTGTGATGTTTTTCTTCATCATGGTTTTCCAGTTGATGAGCGGTTTGTTGACCCCAATTCGTTCTATGCCCGAATGGGCGCAATGGATCACGGTCTTCAATCCCCCCAGATATTTTGTTCAAATGATGCGCTTAATCTATCTTAAAGGCGGCAGCATGTCCGACCTGACAACCGAATTTTTCGCCCTACTCGGCTTCGTCTTTTTCTTCGGTATATGGGCTGTCATCAGCTACCGAAAACGAGACTAATCAACCCTTTTTTCCCGCCCATATTTCATTCCACTGTGACGCCGATGGATAGGGTATTTCCTTCGTTATCGACAACGGTGATGCTGTGTTTGCCGCGTGAAGGACGGAACGTATATTTGTGGAAATCGCGTGTCGAACCTAAATAATCGGTATCGATATGCCAGAACACCGTCGCGTTACTGTTGCTGTGCGCCAACTCGAAGGTTAGCTCGCCATCGCTGCCATCCAACTGCTTAGGCAGATAAACAGTGGCGCTACTCTGCGGATAAATGAAAGCCATCGGCAGATGCGAATCTTCACCGCAGCCTGACATGAATGGAGGTAATGTCTTATATTCCGGATGTTGTTGTTTATAATACCACTCCCATACAGGCGGTAATACGAACCGGTTTTGATGAATGACAGGTTGACCGGCTTCCACACAGTTTTCATATACCCGAAAACGTCCATCAGGACTTAGGTTCACAGGTGTGTGATAGGGGCAAGCCTCTGTATGTAAGCCAGCAGGCAGTATCAATACCGTATCGGCTTCATCGCAATAACGGCCTTTAAGGTGACCGGATTGGCGGCATACCAACGCTTCTACAAATTCACTCACAGGACGTAAAAACCATGGTGCTGATGGCAACATATTGAAAATATCAAACATGACCGGGCCGGCTGTTCGGGCGCCGACAAGCTCCGGTTTTCCTTCGCCATTGGCATTACCTACCCAGACACCCACGATATAACGGGTAGTGACGCCTATCGCCCAGGCATCGCGAAAACCGTAGCTGGTGCCTGTTTTCCATGCGATTGTTTGCATGGAAGGGATAAAACGCCAGTCGATTTCTTCCGGTCGATTCACTTCTTTTATAGCCTCAAACACCTGCCATACGCCCCCTGCCTCAAATGCTTGCGACCCTTTCTTTCCTGAAACGTCCTCGTATGCAACACCCTTATCGACAGGCACGATACTTCTTGAAATTCGAGGCAAATTTTGAAGCGCCCGCGCCATGTCGGAGTAGGTGAACGAGATATCCCAAAGCGTTGCTTCGGCGCCTCCCAGAATGAGCGATAACCCGTAATGCGACGGTGGCTTCGACAAGGTGGTAATCCCAGCTTTCTGCAGGAAATAATGAAACTTGGGAATGCTATAATCACGCAAAATACATACGGAAGGAATGTTCAACGACCGTGAGATGACTTTCGAGGCAGGAACGGCGCCGTCGTATTGCATATTGAAGTTTTGCGGAACGAAACCGTTGATATTAAGCGGGATGTCGGGGAAAAGCATATTAGGAAGTATCTGTCCTTCGTGTAAAGCAGCATAATAAAGAAACGGTTTCAGGATACTGCCGGTGCTGCGCGGCGCACGAATTATATCGACCTGATTCGACGAAGCGCTTTCTGCAAACCTCACATTACCGCAATAAGCCAGTACTTCGTTGGTATGCACATCAATCACTATCGCGGCTAAATTACGTATATCGCTACGAACAAAAGACGCATGCCAACGGTCAAGGATAGATTCGACCTGTACCTGCATATTCTTATCTACGGACGCGATAGCCTGCTTCCCCTCGTTTTGTTTATAAAATCGGGTCACTAAATGGGGAGCTATCTGCGGTAAAGGCAACGGTTCGGATGGGAGGTCTTCGCTTGTAGCAAGGTCGTAGTCGATATCGTCAATTACTTTTTTTATATGAAGCAGCAGCAACAGTCTGTTTCTTTTCTCACGAAGCGCCGGACGATTTTTTGCTAAATGAATCATCGATGGCGCGTTAGGGAGTACGGCGAGCGTTGCCGCTTCAGCCCATGACAGATCGCGCGACGAATGACCGAAATACCGCCATGCCGCAGCATCAAGCCCCATTACATTGCCACCAAAAGGAGCATGTGAAGCATATAACGCTAATATATCGGCCTTTGAGTAATGACATTCGAGGCGGGTGGCAAGAATCATTTCAATAATCTTTTCGCCAATCGTACGTTTTTCGCCGCGTGACAACCGCACCGTCTGCATTGTAAGTGTACTTCCACCGCTCACAACGCGTCGCGCCTTGATATTCTGTTTTAAAGCCCTCGCAATAGCTAACGGATTGATTCCCAGATGGTAATGATAATATCTGTCTTCAAAAGCAATGAGACAGCGCGCGAACTTCTCCGGAACGGTATCGACCGGTGGAAAACGCCATTGTCCGTCGCGAGCGATACGCGCCCCCAACAATTCGCCATGCCGGTCGGTCACAATAGTAGAATATGGCACGTCAAAAAGTTTTCGAGGCAGACAAAACAAAAACAAAACCAGCAAAAACGCTACTGTCCACCGGATTATCTTCTTACGATGTATTTTATATGAAAATCCCATTTTTATGCCTAAAAAACGACACAAAAATACAAAGATTTTTTCAACTAACGGTCTGCCGTTGTTGTCTGATCGGATTTGCCAACGCAGTCACTGTCATCCTTGTTGGATTGTTTTCAAGCTGTTCGATAAAACGTGTCTTGTCCACGTAAGTATAATTTTCTTTCCTGATACTTTCGTAGTTGGTGATGCAATAAGGTGTTTGTTTTGGTTGCAGGTTTTCCTTTGTTGATTTTTTTTTTAATATTCAGGTACAAATGCACAATTTTTGTTACATTTGCACTTTATTTGGAAATAAAAATATACGTATGAAACGAGCATGTACCTTAATACACCCAAGTAAATGAACATGCGAGTTCCATACGACCGAAATATAAAAATAAAAAATGTACGGATGAAAGAGAGAAAATATTTTTATACAAGAGTGTGGTTCTTCCTGTTTTCTTTTTTTTGTAATGCACTGATTGCGAAAGAAGTTTCAATTTCTTCGCCTGACGGGAATTACCGGATGCTTGTTTATGACCGCGATGGTCAAATTTACTATTCCGTTGACTACAAGCAACAAACGGTCATTCTTGAATCGTCGCTTGGTATTAGCAGTAATCTTGTTAGGAGAGACGCCGCTTCCGATAGCAAGACCACCAGCGACTGGTTCTTTGGACTGCGGATTGATTCGGTTGCACAAAAGTCTGTGGAGACAACATGGACGCCTCCGTATGGGGAACGGAGCGTGTATGTTGACTTGCATAAAAGCTATACCATTGATATACAGAAAATAGATAATCCGAGAAGGCGGATACAAATCATTGTCAGGGCTTATAACGAAGGCGTCGCTTTCCGCTATCATTTTGTCGGAAGCGAATACCTGCATATCAAGCAAGAGTTTACGCAGTTCACACTGCCTGAAGGTACTCAGGCATATTATACCCCGCGTGCGCAGGCGAAGTACGAATTACTACCCTTAAAAAACTGGAAAGATGAATCCGATCGCCCGTTGGTTTGCGTGCTGCCCTCATCCGCTGCTCCATCTGCCGGTACTGAATTTTCATCGTTTGCCGGTCAAGCAAAGTATGTTCTGCTCACTGAAGCAGAGATGACTGACTATGCGCGTACCAAATTTGTACCTGACCCTACAAAACCGAATACCATCATCGGCGTCATGTATGGCGCAGTCGATGATATTGCGCCCTACTCAACACCATGGCGCGTTATTATGGCTGCCGAACAACCCGGTCAATTGATTGAAAACAATTTTCTGCTGTTGAACCTCAACCCGCCGTGCGCCATACAAAATACAGCATGGATAAAGCCGGGCAAAGTGATGCGCGAAGTAACCCTTTCTACCCAAGGTGGAATGGCGCTGGTGGACTTTGCCGTCAAACGCAACTTGCAGTACATCCATTTTGATGCCGGATGGTATGGCCCTGAAGGCAGTAAGGAATCGGACGCGACCACTGTCACGCTTGACCCTGCCCGTAATCGTGACATTAACGCGCTCAAACTGCCGGAGGTAATCCGTTATGCCAAATCGAAAAACATCGGCGTCCTGTTATACGTCAATCAACGCGCGCTATATCAACAATTGGACGAGATATTACCCTTGTATCAAAGTTGGGGAGTGAGCGGCATCAAATTCGGTTTTGTGCAGGTAGGATCGCATTATTGGACAAAATGGATGCACGAAGCTGTCAAGAAATGCGCCGAACATGAACTGATGGTCGATATTCATGACGAATACCGTCCCATTGGCTTCAGCCGCACCTACCCAAATTTGATGACACAAGAAGGCATATATGGTAACGAAGAATTTCCGGATGCCACAAACAACGTCACCTTACCGTTCACTCGCTTTACGCAAGGCGCTGCCGATTACACGATTTGTTATTACCGACAGCAATGGGATCGAACAACCAAGCCTGATACCGGGTTCGGATTGGTCAATGCCAAACTGTTGAAAACTACTTCTGCACATCAATTAGCAATTGCTGTGGTTTATTACAATCCGCTTCAGTTTATGTATTGGTATGACAGGCCTTCAGACAGTCAGGACGAACCCGAACTGGAATTTTTCGACCGCGTACCAACAGTTTGGGACGACACAAAGGTGGTGCAAGGCGAAATAGGACAATTTATTACCATGGCGCGCCGTAATGGAAACGAATGGTTTGTCGGGACAATGACAAATAATGACGCCCGTAAATTGAAAATCCCGCTTGACTTTTTGCCTGAAGGACAAAAATTTAATGCCAAAATCTTTTATGATGATCCCAAAGTAAAAACAAGGACAAAAGTAGGTATAAAAACGATGACCGTCACAAATAAATCGGTTATTGACAGCGAAATACAAGCATCCGGAGGACAGGTCATCCTGATAGAACCCCAAACGACAACCGGAAAACAAAAATAAGTTACACATCCTGCGTACATGTTTACCGATACAGATTTCGGTCAAATGTGCCAATTAATACCCAATAACATCAATCATTTATAAAATAAAAAACATGAAAATTTTTTTTTGGTTGGCAGTAGCCATCATGTCCTGTGTAACAGCACAGGCGCAAAACAAACTTACACTGAATGTTGACCAGAGCAGTCAGAAGATAAGTAAACATATTTATGGACATTTTTCCGAACATCTGGGGCATTGTATCTATGGCGGTTTTTGGGTGGGTGAATCTTCGCCGATACCCAACACGCGAGGCATCCGTAACGATGTTGTCAAAGCCTTGAAAGACATCAGTATTCCGAACCTGCGCTGGCCAGGCGGATGCTTTGCCGACGAATATCACTGGATGGATGGCATTGGTCCGCGCGACAAACGCCCTAAGATGGTGAACACACATTGGGGCGGAGTAGTTGAGGATAACAGCTTCGGTACGCACGAATTTCTCGACCTGTGCGAACAGTTAGCATGCGAACCGTATATCTGTGGTAACGTAGGCAGCGGCAGCGTAGAGGAGATGTCGAAATGGGTGGAATACATTACTTTCGACGGCGAAAGCCCGATGGCTAACCTCCGCAAACAGAACGGACGCGAAAAACCTTGGAAAGTAAGGTTCTGGGGTGTTGGTAATGAAAACTGGGGCTGCGGCGGAAATATGACCGCCGAATTTTACGGCGACCAGTATCGTCGTTATGCCACTTATTGCCGTAATTACGGCGACAATCGTCTCTACCGGATAGCAGGCGGGCCTAATGCCGAAGACTATCACTGGACGGAAACACTGATGAAGAATGTCGGTAACCGTATGCAGGGTTTGTCGCTACACTACTACACTGTTCCCAGAAACTGGGGCGACAAAGGCTCGGCAACCCAGTTCGACGAAGCCGAATACTTCACGACTATCGAAAAGACGTTACGAATGGAAGAGTTGGTAACCCGCCATTCGACTATCATGGACCGGTACGACCCACAAAAACGAATCTCACTCGTACCTGATGAATGGGGTACCTGGTATAATGTCGAACCCGGCACTAACCCCGGCTTCCTCTATCAACAAAACACCATGCGCGATGCTATCGTTGCAGGTATCAACCTGAACATCTTCAACGCACATTGCGACCGCGTACAAATAGCTAATATCGCACAAACAGTCAACGTGTTACAATCCGTCATTCTTACCAAAGATGAAAAGATGACGCTTACCCCAACCTATTGGGTATTCTGGCTCTTCAAGGTGCATCACGACGCCACGTTGATACCTTTGTCGTTCAACAGCAATAGATATGAATTGAACGGCAGGAGAATTGATGCTGTGAGCGTGTCGGCCTCGAAAGACGCATCTGGCAAGATACATATAACGCTTGTAAATATCGACCCAAACAAAGGACAGTCGATAGACTGTGATCTGCGTGGTTTCACATCAAAAAAAGTGTCTGGTAAAATTCTTACCTCAGCAAAAATCAACGATTACAATTCGTTTGACAAACCCGACGTCGTTACTGTCAAAGACTTTAATGATGCAAAATTGGCAAACGGAAAGTTGTCTGTAAATTTACCCAGCAAAGCGGTTGTCATGCTGGAAATTGAGTAAAATACTGTCGTTGGGATAATTTTTCCTGCTTCGTTCGCGCGCAGTATAAATTATTTAATGTATAGGGATGAACGCCGGTATAAAACATCTCGGTAGCTAAAGTCATGGGTGACGGCGTAAAATCCTGTACCTGCTCCAATTTATAGTGCATTTTTTTCATCTTAGCGGCTAACGCAGCCATATCACTTTCTTTACATCCGGGATGAGAGGATATGAAATAAGGTATTAACTGTTGATTTAAATGGTGTGTGGCATTGAGGTCGTCAAAAATCTTTTTCAATTCTTCAAACATCTCGAACGAAGGTTTCCGCATAAGCTGCAGGACATGCCTCTCTGTATGTTCGGGCGCTACTTTGAGCCTTCCTGATACGTGATTCTTGACCAGTGTTTCCAAGTATTGCCGGGAAGCGAGGTTAATAGCTCTGTTTTCGTTTCGATGCAATTGTGACGCACGATTTTTTATTTCGTCCTCGCCACGATGCAGTAACAGGTCGTACCGTATCCCGCTGCCGATGCTTATTTTTTTAACGCCTGCTATTTTTGATGCTTGCGAATAGATTTCCAACAGAGGCGCATGGTCGGTTGATAAATTTTTGCAGATAGCGGGGAATACGCACGAAGGTTTTTTGCAAAGTTTGCAGAGTGCGCTATCCTTACCGTTCATTTGATACATATTTGCCGAAGGGCCTCCCAGATCGCTGATATATCCCTTGAAATCGGGCATCTGTGTAATTGCATGGACTTCTTTGAGGATAGAACAGCAGCTGCGCGAACTGATAAATTTCCCTTGATGCGCCGAAATCGTACAAAAGGCGCACCCGCCGAAGCATCCCCTGTGGATGGTCACAGAGTGTCGTATCATCTCATAAGCAGGGATCGCCTTGCCTTTATATTTCGGATGCGGCAGGCGTGTATAGGGTAAATCATACCACGAATCAAGTTCTTCGGCGGATACGGGAGGATAGGACGGATTAACAACAATCGTCTTGTCGCCGGTTTTTTGGACTATTATGGAAGAGGTATATTTATTAGATTCTTCCTCAATGATTCGAAAATTTTTCGCTTGTTTCAGTTTGTCCTTCAGACATTCTTCATAAGGAAAAAGCGTGATGGCGTCAAGCGTAGTTGATACGGAAGCGCTAATATAGGCTGTTTGAGGGATATTTCTGATGGAACGGAACGGAACGCCTTTTTTAAGTAGTCTTACCAATTCGATGATCGGTTTTTCGCCCATACCAAAGATTAATAGATCGGCGGGGCTTTCCGCTAATATGCCCGGACGAAGTTGGTCCTGCCAATAGTCGTAATGTGCCAAGCGGCGCAGGGATGCTTCAATCCCTCCCAACACAATCGGAACATCGGGGTACAACTGTTTTAATATCCGAGCATAGACGATACTGGGATAATCGGGACGCATCCCTGCACGGTTGTCGGGCGTATAAGCATCGTCGCTACGCAGGCGCTTATTAGCTGTATAGTGGTTGATCATTGAATCCATCGCCCCGGGTGAAATTGCAAAAAACATGCGTGGAGCGCCTAACTTCCTGAAATCGCGGTAATCGCCCCGCCAGTCGGGTTGCGGGACAATGGCTACTCGCACATCCTGCGCCTCAAGCAGACGGCCAATGACCGCTGCGCCAAACGAGGGATGGTCCACGTATGCATCGCCGCTGAACAGGATAACATCCACCTCGTCCCATTCTCTGGCTTCCACCTCTTTTCTAGTAGTTGGAAGCCATGCATTATGGCTTATTCGAGTATCCCTTTCCATATAAAACAATCTGGAAATAGAGCGTTTGAAATGGCCGCCGACGCCGTTTTAGTCGAACAGTCGGAAGTGGCCGCTGACGCCGTTGGCGAAAAAAGGCCAAAAACAGCCGACCCCGAACCTGTCATGGAGGCATAGACAGCGCCCATCTCATATAATTGCGCCTTTATCTTTTCGATTACAGGATATTTGCGGAATATACCCGCCTCGAAATCATTTTTCACAAAGTGTTTCCATTCGCAAACAGGAGTATCCGACAGCTTGTCAAGCGAAAAAGCCGGTTGTCGCGGTTTCACCATGGAGTAGGCTTCTTTCGTTGAAATCGAAACCGGTGGTTTTACAATAAAAATCAAATAACCTTTCAGTGACAGGTCGGTTGGTTGAAACAGGTTGCCGGTACCGGTAGCGATAACAGGCGTGTTGCGAATAAAAAACGGACAGTCCGCCCCAAGCGATTCCGCCATTTTCAACAATTCGCTTTCTGTTATAACAATTCCCGTCACATCGCTTTCTTTCACACTGCTTTCTGTCATATCAATTCCCGTCACATCGCTTTTTTTTACAGTTTTCTTACGCCATTCGCGAAGGAGCAACAGCATAAAAGCCGCATCAGCGCTCCCTCCTCCTAACCCTGCGCCCGATGGAATAAATTTTTTCAGAAAAACTGCAAGTGGCGGAAGTTTATAATGTTGATGCATCAAGTTAAATGCTTTCATTACCAGATTATCTTCTGGCGCAATCCCCAAGAGAAACCCTGTCTGCGTTAACGACGTGTTTTCGCTTTTCACTACTTCCAATGCGTCTCGAAGCGGAACAGGATAGTATATGGTTTCGATAGTATGGTATCCGTCAGCGCGTCTCCCCGTCACGTAAAGTCCTATATTAATTTTTGCATTCGGAAAACAAATCATAAACTGTATCGTATTCAATTATTTAATTTTCGTTGTTCCCAAATTTGAGGGTTTCTTATTATATGAAAGACCGCTTTTTTCGTTACGTAATGGGGTGGCGCTTGTTAGTAATTTTTTATCTTTTGGTTTTATGTCGTTCTTTTTGTTATATGAATTGTCGCCTCTTTTAGGGTCATTTTTGTCGCGTGAAAAATAAGGTTTAGGGATATTACGTTCTGGTTTATAGGCGACGTTTTTTCCGAAAGAGGGGTCGAGGGGTATTTTGTTTATTTTTTTTTCTAGCAGCGCTTCGATTTTACTGAAATAATACTGGTCCTGTTCGGAAACAAAGGTGATGGCCGATCCTTTACCTTCGGCGCCGCGGGCGGTACGTCCGATACGATGTACGTAATCGTCGGGGTCTTTGGGAGTGTCATAGTTGATAATCAGGCTTATATCGGTGATGTCAATGCCGCGTGAGACGACGTCAGTGGCAACTAAAAAATCTATATGACCGTTTTTAAAGTCGCGCATGACTTGATCGCGAGACGATTGTTCGAGGTCGGCGTGCATGGCGGCGACGTTGATGTTCATACGACGTAAGGTGATCGCTAATTCTTTTACCTTTTGCTTTGAGGATGAAAACATCAGGACGCGATTGAGTTTATTCTCAAGGAGAAGTTTATTCAATATCGCCATTTTTTGGTTTTCGTGGCAGATATAGGCCGATTGGGAAATGCTTTCCGGCGGTTTCGAGATAGCGATGGTTATCTCCTCAGGGTCTTTCATCATAGTAGCAGCAAGCGTTCTTATCCGAGGAGGCATAGTGGCTGAAAAAAGGATGATCTGGCAGTCTTTGGGTAACAACTTGTAGATTCTAAGAATGTCATCATAAAATCCCAAATCCAGCATACGGTCGGCTTCGTCAAGGATAAAAAACGACACATTCGATAAATCCACGTTACTGAAATTGATATGGGAAAAAAAACGGCCGGGGGTGGCAACGACAATATCAGCGCCTAAGTGTAAACCGCGTTCTTGCTGCGTAAAAACAATTCCGTCCGTTCCGCCATACACGGCAACCGACGAAATGGGCAGATAGTACGAGAAGCCTTCTATTTGCCGGTCGATTTGTTGGGCGAGTTCGCGGGTGGGAGCCATGATGATGGCGTTGATAGCATCATCCGGATAGCCTCCTTTGCTTAATTTGTTGATAATTGGTAAGACGTAAGCGGCTGTTTTACCGGTGCCAGTTTGTGCGCAACCTATCACGTCTTTTCCCTTTAATATGGGCGGAATGGCCAACTCCTGTACTGGCGTCATCTCTTGAAAATTCATTGCATCAAGACCGTCTAATACGCGGTCTTCGAGTTCTAATTCGTCAAATCTCATGTTTGTTAATTATTAAGATGGAAGGAAATACCGACCCTTATCTTCATGGGATTGAGCGGATAATGAACAAGCGAAAAATATTCAGTTGGAGAAATAAACCGCGAACCGAGGTTATATCCTGTGATGAAAAATCTTGCCTGTTTGAGTCTGAAATTGATATACGCATTGATAATGGGATAGTTTCCAATTTTCTTTTCCTCCTGTGTTTGAAATTGTTGTGTGGCCGGTTCATAATACGGCGCGTAATAAGACGTAAAATAATGCGCATCAATGCCCATCTGAATATCCAGCGCTTTCGCATACGTAAAGTCAAGATATACATTCGAATAAGCACATAATTGAGGAAGTGGCAGGACGTTTTTTTCACTGCTCAACTGCCAAGCGACTTCGTTTTCCCATCCCAAGGCCTTATACTTAAAATCCTGTTTTAACCTTACCGTGATGACTTGCAGGTTATTTCCGTACTGTTCCGGTTTGCCGGATTTTGCAAAATAGATGAAATTCTGAATACTTTCTACGTTAGTCGACACGTTGGTGCGTGATTGCCGGAGATCGACTTCGCCGCCAACATTGACACGTTGTACGTTCTTAAAAGGATTGTCCCACCAGAAATAGCGTGAATGATGGTGGCGCAGGTAAAAAGCTGGCGTAAGGTTCTTGATGTAGCCGGATGCTCTCACGGAAGCCTCTTTCCCTATTAGCAGGAACTGAGTTTTCAAATCGCCTTCCAGCCGAAACTCACCTAAATCAGTTCCGGCTAAGCATAACTCGCCTCTTGCGCGGTAAGTCAGCAATTGACCCTGCTTTTTGGAGAGTTCGGCGCCAAGATAAGTGGAAAATTCATCATATTGAATCTTAGTAAATGCAGAATCTTCTGGCAGCATGAACCGGCGTTTCTCAAAATGAACGTATGCCGCCAAACCAAATTTCACCCAATCTTGAAATCCTTCGCGTAAAGCCAACCCGACAGTATTTTTGACATTCCACATTTTGGTATAATCGTTTATTGCCGAGTCGATGGGGGTAAAAATGTCGTTATAACAAGTATCTATCGAACGCGACTTTGATATAAAACTCCGGATATTGCTTTCATATTCAAAGGTATGGATGATGCTTGAGACAGGGACAAAAACTGCTTCGGGTATCTCCTCCTCTTCTTCTGCGTTATCAGTCTTTTCTTCGGCAAACGGGTCGGTTGGCTGGTCTTTATCGCCTGTTTTGTTGTTTATTTCATCCATTAAGGCGTCCTGTTGCTGTTGCGCCTTCAATCTTTTTTTTTCCTCATTCTTTTTTTCCGCCGCTTCTATTTCGAATATTGTCAGCTCGCGGAAGAACCCTAAATTATACCGATGGGTCACGAAAATCTGTTTGCCTCTGAAATGGTTCTGCGCATCGCCATAGCGCGTTGGAAATGCTTTGGTATCATTGGTGGGACGCTTACCATCTGCAAAATCGTCGGGGTGCGTGATATAGCGGTCGTTCGTAAGCCCGCCGTTTTCCGCATTTGTAAAGTCGAAACTCTGAAAATAGGCATGTATTTCGTATCTATCAGATAAAAAGTTCCCGAAAGGACGGGCAATCAGGTATTTATTTTGGTTAGAGTTATACATGCCGCGCACAAAAGCGTAATCAAAATCGACCCCTACATTCATTTTCTTTCCGAAGTTGCTAGTAAGAACACCTTTAAACAACTCTTCGCTATTTTGCTTATTTCCGAAAAGTTGCGGCAGATAGGTCAGGTGGGTGTAGGGTTCTTTCACATCATAAAAATAGGCGTTTTGGGGCGTAACCATGTAATATTTGTAAGCATCGGCAAAGATGAAATCGCTTTCTTCTCCCCTTTCAGCAAAAATACGGCTTTGCACAGGTGAACCTATATTGGCAAGATAACCCACAGATAATCCACGTCCGTCCATCATCATGCTGTTGGCGAAGTTGAGACGTTGCGTATCCATCGGGGCGATATAACTTTCGCCAAGTTTGTCTGTTACTCTATATACTGTTGTTTTTCTGGTATTTATGTTGGCGCTGTCCGTCTCATGGTAGAGCAAACTGTCCGATATGTTTTCAGGCGCTGCGTTTAGTTTTGGTTTCAGTCCCCGGGTGCCGGGCTGGGCTGATACCGATACAGAAAAGAGCAGGAAGAAGAAGAAGCCCCCCCAACCCCCCCCAATAGGGGGGATGTTATAGCCAATATGTTGCATATCAGCATTGCAAAGGCTTGGTCGCTCGTAGGTCACATTCACAACAGCGTTTTTTACAATTTGCGGATGATTTCCATCCCTTTTCGAATAGCTTCCTCGTTGACGGGGAGCAATTTATGATGGCGCTCGGGAAGGGACTTTTTCAAACCTTCCATCACACTTTCGAGCGATACAAGATTGGTTACTTTTAGCAAACCTCCCAACACAATCATATTGAAAGTTTTAGTCATATTCAATTCCGCTGCCGTATCCATTGCGTTTATACAGTAAACTTGAATATCATCTCGCTTGACAGATTTATGAATACCGTAATTATCGTAAATCAGAATACCTCCTTTTTTTACTTTCGCTTCAAACTTATCCATAGAGGGTTGATTGAGGATAATCGCAATGTCATATTCGTTGAGTACCGGCGAACTGATACGCTCGTCGCTTAATATTACTGTCACGTTGGCCGTTCCGCCACGTTGTTCGGGTCCGTATGAGGGCATCCAGCTCACTTCCATGTCTTCCATTAATCCCGAATAAGCCAATATCTTACCCATGGATAAAACTCCCTGTCCGCCAAATCCGGCAATGATGATCTCGTATGTCATAATTAAAAAATTGTCCGCGAATCACGTAAATTTACGCGAAATTATTTTACTAAAAACTATTATTTATTCTTTAAATCTCCTAAGGGGTAGTAGGGGAACATGTTCTCTTTCATCCATTGGTTGGATTCTGCAGGAGAGAGCTTCCAGCCTGAGGAACAGGAAGATACAAATTCGACGACCGAAGTGCCTTTTCCTGCCATCGAATTGTCGAAAGCCAATCGGAGCATTTTCTTCGACTTCCGTATGGCGGCTACTGTTTCGACACTTTGGCGTGTCACAAGACATGTGCCTTCTAATTGCGCCAGCAAATCGGAAATTTTCAGTGGATAACCGTTGAGCGCTACATCACGGCCATAAGGGCAAGTGGAGGTGCTCATACCGAGCAGGGTGGTGGGCGCCATCTGTCCTCCTGTCATACCATAAATGGCATTGTTGACGAAAACAATGACTAAGTTTTCACCGCGGTTAGCGGCATGAATGGTTTCGGCTGTTCCGATAGCTGCCAGGTCGCCATCGCCCTGATAGGTGAAAACCAACTTGTCGGGGTTCAGTCGTTTGACAGCGGTGGCAACCGCCGGAGCGCGTCCGTGAGCGGCTTCAATCCAGTCGATGTCGATGTAATTGTATGCAAAAACAGCGCATCCAACCGGCGAAACGCCAACTGTCTTTTCTTCCATACCCATCTCTTCCACAATCTCGGCGATGAGTTTGTGTATCACGCTATGACTACACCCCGGACAATAGTGCATCTGCTTATCATTCAGTAATTTGGGCTTTTTATAAACCAGATTTTCCGGTTTTACTATTTCGTTTATGTCCATATTTTTTTATATTCAAAACATTCTCATTAAATATTGCGCTATCCTTAACACGATGGCTACGCCTCCAAGAATAAGATAGGACATGTCATCGCTGCCCTTATAGCTTCCTAAAACAAAGAAGCATACAATCGCCCCGATAGCTAATATCATAAATATCAGGGTAAATATTTCATCAAGCCGTCCCCCTCGTTTCATAAAAGTTTTTCTTTTACGGCGTTCACTATTTCGTCGGGGGTAAAGACAATGCCGCCTAAACGACCGAAATGCCCCACGCTCACTTTTCCATTCACCGACAGGCGTACATCTTCTACCATCTGACCGGCGTTCAACTCTACTGCAAGCATCCCTTTTACCTTGACTGCATAATCGGCGATTATTTTCGTCGGAAACGGCCACAGCGTGATCGGGCGCAACAAACCCAATTTCAAACCCTCGCTTCGTGCGTTCTTGATAGCTTTCTGGCAAATACGCGCAGACGAGCCAAAGGCGACAAGCAGATAATCGGCATCTTCGCACATATACTCCTCGTATCGCACCTCTTCGGCTTCGATTTGCAGGTATTTGGTCTGAAAACGAAGGTTGTTCTTTTCCATTAACAATGGGTCTAACTCCAATGAAGTAATGATATTGGGCGCTCTGTCTGCTGTTTTTCCGGTGGTTGCCCATGGTGACTCGGCTAAAATTTCATCCTTCGTTTTGCGCGGGTTAAAGGGCGGCAATACTACTTTTTCCATCAGCTGACCTATCATCCCGTCCGAAAGTATCAACGTCGGGTTTCGGTATTTGAAAGCCAAATCGAAGCCTATTGATACGAAATCGGCCATCTCCTGCACCGAACAGGGCGCAAGGGTGATCATCCGGTAATCGCCATGACCGCCTCCTTTGACCGCCTGAAAATAATCCGCCTGGCTGGGCTGTATTGTCCCCAGACCGGGACCTCCACGCATGATATTCACAATCAGACAGGGTAACTCGGCGCCCGCCAGATAGGAAATGCCCTCCATTTTAAGGCTTATCCCCGGACTTGACGAAGAGGTCATCACGCGTTTACCTGTGCAAGCGCCTCCATACACCATGTTGATGGCGGCTATTTCACTTTCAGCCTGAAGCACAACCATCCCTGTCGTCTCCCAGGGTTTCTCCGCCTCTAACGTTTCTAAAATTTCGGATTGGGGCGTTATGGGATAACCGAAATAACCATCTGTCCCATAGCGAATAGCCGCATGAGCAATGGCTTCGTTACCTTTTAGTAAACTTATCTTTTCCATTTTACGTAGTGATTTTTTTTCGATAAACAGTCAGGCATCCATCCGGGCAAACCCATCCACAAGTAGCACAGCCGGTACAATCATCCGGATTTTTCACATATACATAGTGGTATCCTTTGTCGTTCACTTCTCGCGGATGCAACTCAAGCGCCGCTACCGGACAGGAAACAACGCACAAATTACAGCCTTTACAACGAGCCGTATTGACGACAACCGCTCCTTTTATTTTTGGCATAATCTTATCTTTTTTAATATTTTCAGGCCACAAATGTACAAAAAAAATCGATATTACCCTTTGAATTACTAAAAATACCATATAATTGTCCCCGCGTCATGCCGAACTTGTTTGTGAAAAAATATTTAACTTTGCAGTCGAAAAATTGTAAATACGAAGATGACCGAACAGACCTTTTTACTTGCTTTTGTATTGACTGTGTGCGCCGGGCTGGCAACCGGTATCGGTAGTTTGATTGCTTTGATTGCTAAACGTACCAATACGAAATTCCTGTGTTTTTCTTTAGGCTTCTCAGCAGGCGTGATGATTTATGTCTCGTTCATGGACCTGCTTCCTATCGCTAAGGATGAACTCACATTGGTTCTGGGCGATAAAACGGGGATGTTAAGTTTGCTGCTTTCATTTTTCGGGGGGATGGCTTTGATTACGCTGATAGATTTTCTGGTACCAAAGCCAAACAATCCGCACGAATTGCAGAGCCTGGAAGAGATGAACAAGTCGAATGGACGACAAAAATCACTCTACCGGACGGGGATTATGGTAGCGGTGACCCTTGTCGTCCATAACTTTCCGGAAGGCATTGCTACTTTTACCACTGCTATAAGCAGCGGTCTTTCAGTAGCTTTACCGATAACCTTTGCCATTGCTATCCACAATATCCCCGAAGGAATAGCCGTATCTGTACCCGTATATCATGCTACAGGAAGTCGGCGCAAGGCGTTCTGGATGTCGCTCCTTTCGGGCTTAGCCGAACCGCTGGGCGCTCTGATAGCCTGGTTGTTCCTAATGCCTTTCTGGTCTGCTTTCGTGAATGGGATTGTGCTGGCTGCCGTAGCAGGGATAATGGTGTTTATTTCGTTAGACGAACTGCTGCCCACCGCCGAAAAGTACGGCGAGCATCACATCTCCATTTCAGGACTTATTGCAGGGATGATAATCATGGCAATAAGCATGTTTCTCGTTGTCTGATATTGTCGCTATGGTTGAAGGCTAAAAACGACGGGAAGACTGTACCTAACCCGAACGCGTTGTCCTCTTTGTTCTCCGGGTATGAATTTAGGCAACTTTTTTAAAACGCGCACAGCCTCTGCATCTAAGTAAGGATCACGACCCCTTACCACTTCTACATCTGTAATAGAACCATCTTTTTCAATTACTAATTGACAATTCACTCGTCCTTGAATTCCATTTTCTGCTGCTTTTTTGGGGTAAACCAGGTTATTTCTAAGCCATTTAAATAACTCTTCTTCGCCTCCGGGAAATTCGGGCTGTTTTTCCACTGTTGTAAAAATGTAATCATCCTCGCTGTCATCCTTGACAAGTTGTGATTGTTTTTGCGTAAGCGGTGGGTATTTCAAAGATTGCTCTTGTGCAGGTAACGGTTCTTTCACAGTTTTTACAGGTGGTGAAGAGAGCGGGTCTTCTACAATTTCTTTAATTTCCGGTTTGTCACCTAAAAGCTTGAAAGTGATCGGAAGATTGTATCTAACCCGAACGGTCTCACCTTTGTTTTCTCCCGGTTTAAATCTCGGCAACTGTTTTAAGACGCGCACGGCCTCCTTATCTAAAAAGGGATCACGACCCTTTACCACTTCCACATTTGTAACAGAACCATCTTTTTCAACTACTAATGTACAAACCACTCGTCCTTGAATTCTATTTTCATGAGCGATCGGAGGATAAACAAGATTTTTGCCGATCCAATTTATTAACTCTACTTCGCCTCCATGATATTCAGGTAATTTATCACATACAACAAAAATGGAATCGTCGGAAGATTGCCATACAACAGGGATAATGGCAACATCAGAGGGTTGAATCTCCGCTGAAGAGATTTCGGAAAGACCCAAAATTTCGGCTTCAGTGAGATTTTTTACTTCATTTTTCATTGTTTCAAAAGAAAAATGACTAACTTTGGCGTTTGAAATCTCGTCGAAAGACTGAAAGATTTCAGGTTGGGCGAACAGGACTACCGCAGTAGCTGCCAACGGGAGTACATACGCGTACTTCAACCGCGCCCACGGGCTTGATTTTCGTTGTAACATCATAGTGATACGTTTTTTAAGATTACTGTGATTTAAGCTGTTGGCCATAGCGTAGAGGCGTGTGCCAACAGCTTTTTTAATTAATAAAAGTTGATATTGTTTTGCATTAATGCCCGTGTTGATGACTGCCTCATCGGCTTCAAATTCATGTATCGTTTGCAACTCCTTATAAAGGAGCCATATCGCAGGGTTAAACCATTGCGTGATGATACAGAATTGAGCAATGACTAAGTCGAGGGAATGATGAAAGTGAATATGTGCCGTTTCGTGTGCGAGGATGGTTTCGCCCGCTTCTTCATAGTCGGATTTAGTAATTATAATAAACTTCATCCAACTGAAAGGCGCAGTAACTGCGTTGTCAATGAGGACGAGTTTTGTGCCATTCCCGGTTGCTACATTTTTTCCATTGTGGATAATGCGTGTGATTCGAGCTACTGATAAAACCGTATATATCAGACATAAAAAACATCCAGTTAGGTATATAAGCAGAAATAAAGCGAGAAAAACATTGGGTGTTTCCTGATGAATATTTTCAGCAAAAGGGGCGTCAAGGACGGTAAGCTCCTCGATTAAGAGTTTCGGCTGCATGGATAGTGATGAACCCGTGAGTAACGGTATAAAAGAAAGGATGCAGGGAATGATTAATGACAAAATCAGGATTCCCAGCAATGCGATACGATTAAAACGGTGGAATGTATCGCGACTAAGTAGTACCTTATAGAACAGGTAGAAGCCGGCTAAGCATAACGCCGATTGAATGGAGTAAGCGAAAAAGGTTCCCATGATATTTAATTGAAAATTGAAAGAACTAATCGCTATTTTCCTGTTTTTCGACTTCCGCAATCAACTGCTTAAGGTCGTCTAACGAGATATTTTCGCTCTTGATGAGCGCTGATACCGCGTGTAGATACGAATTATCATAGTATTTATGGATCACATTTTTCAAGGTACCCTGGCTATAGACCTCTTTTTCAATGATAGCATAATATTGGTAGGTATTTCCATACGTTTTATGCGCAAGAAATTCTTTCTCTTCCAATCCGCGTACAATGGTAGATAACGTATTGAAATGAGGTTTTGGATCGTCATAATTATCAAGGATATCCCTTACGAACAAGGGCCCTTTGTCCCAGAAAAAACACATCAGTTCTTCCTCTTTTGCCGTTAGTTTTTGCATCATAATTCCTCCTTTTTTTGGTTTGATGCGACAAAGAACGGAATAATTTAGTTATAAAACTAATTTATTTAGTTAAAAAACTATAAAAAATAGTTTTTATTCGATGGGGATATCTTTTTCGAAGTCGTAGAAGGTTTTGCGCATCAAGTCGGCGAGCAGCAGGCGGTAGCTGATGAAAGCCCTGAGGTGGCTCAGCTGAGCGTTGTTGAGGCGCGTCCGGTCTAAAGCCAATGCTTGACTGTCGATATCCCCGTCGGTATAGCGTTGAAGGGTGATGGAATAACTCTTTTCGGCTATGGTGACATTCTTTTCCAACAATTGAAGACGATTCAATGTGGACAGTACGTTTGCCGCCAGATTACGTACTTCCACTTCGATACCGCGTTCCAAGTCTTCTTTTCCGAGCATTATTTGTTTCTGACGCGCTTCGGCAGCTCTTACCATCCTTTTATTTCTTCCCCAGTCAATAATGGGGATACTAATTGTCATGCCCACTTGATAGTTTGAAGGGCGTACTTTAAGGTCGTTCCATGAATTTGAAAGTGAATTGGAATACGATTCTGAAAAATTCAGATTACTCACGCCATTTCTATCCCAGGATGCATCGAGGGTCGCTTGTGGCAATCCATTAGATTTCTGTCTGCTAATCTGTATTTTCTGTATTTCGTTCTGTATCTCCCTTTCTCTGATCTCCAATCGATTTTTGACAGCCATTTCCACTGCTTTTTCAGCGCTTACTTGCACGGCAACGTATTGGTCTATACCGCCTTTGAGTGTAACGGTAGCCTCCAATTCCAGACCTAACAGGCGAACGAACGATTTTGTAGCAGATTGAATATCTAATGATGACATATCGAAATTGTTTTGTGCCTCTGCCAGATCGACTTCTGTCTGGAGGCTTTCTACCTCGCGTATTAAACCGGCGACGTACTTGTTTTTTGATATTTCATACGCTTCGGTCGATTTTTCGAGGTTCATCTTTGCTATTTCCATCTGTTTTTGAAATGATAGCAGTTGATAATAGTCTCTACTGACTTCATAAACAATGTCTAATTCTGCCCGTTTAAGCGCTTTGTTGCTGCGTTCAAATGTTAATTGGGCAGTTTTAAGTTGTGCGCGAATACTGTTGTATCCCCAGAAGGAATTGAGCGGCTGACGAAATCCTATACGGGTACCCAGCTGTGATGCTCGTTTTTCGGTATTGTAGTCGTTGACTGCTGATAGATTGGTACTGATATAAATACTTCCGTCGGTGGGCAGTGGTTGAGATATGTTGAGATTGCCCGACCCTCTTAGCGTATTTATTGAAAAGAAAGATATCCCTGTGCTATCCTGCCATTCACGAACCGTTTCTGTATATTGAGGCAAGGTGAGCATCAAGTCCACCCTTGAGCGAAGCGCCGCAGTTGCAGCCTTCAATTCGTTTTCGGCAATGATATTATCCTGCAGCAAATTTTGAATTTCAAAACTTTGTTTTTTAGCGATTTCGATGCTTTCTTCCAACGAAAGATGATAAATTTGCGCTTTCATTACCGGCAAGCCAATCATCATTAACCCTATAATAATAGCAATCCTTTTCATATAATTTGTAATTAGTAATTGATATTGAGAAATTTTTTAATTTGTAATTGATATTGATTTTGTGCTACTCGTATCTCATCGAATCGACTGGGTTCAGGTTGGCGGCGTTTTTGGCAGGGAGATAGCCGAAGCTGACGCCTACAATCACAGAAAAGGTAAAGGCAATAAGGATGGAATAGAGGCGGATATAAGTCGTAACGTCGGTAAACAGGGATACAATCAGCGAAAGCGTGATGCCTAAGACGACGCCAATGATACCGCCTACAATACTGATGGCAACAGCTTCTGTCACAAATTGGCTCATGATGTCTGATTTACGAGCGCCGATAGCGCGTCGGGTACCTATCTCGCGTGTTCGTTCCATCACGGTTGCCAGCATGATGTTCATAATCCCTATTCCGCCTACAAGCAACGAGATAGCGGCAATAGCGCCAAGCAGGAAGTTATAAATCTGCCGCTCTTTCTCTTCCTGTTTCAGCAGTTCATAAGGGATCACGATATTGTAGTCGTTGTTATTGAAATGGTGTCGTTTCAGAATCTCGTCAATGAGAACGGATGCTTCCATCAGATTGTTCGAATTTTCAACTTGTACGGTTATCTGTTGTATCTGGCCTACTAAGGCGTTTTCGCGATTGAACCGGTTGAGAAAGGTAGTTAATGGAATATAGACGTCGTTATTGAGGTCTCTCGCTGCCAATTCGCCGACAGTTTCGGTAAATAGCGTTTTCGATTCAAGAATCCCGATTACTTCCAGCCACTGGTCTTCCACTTTAACCATTTTCCCTACGGGGTCGTCGTATCCGAACAGCGTGTTTGAAACGCCGAGACCCAGCACGCATACTTTCAAACGCTGACCGTAATGTTTGTCGCTGATCATCTCGCCACGACCGAGTTTGTAGTTCATCATGCCTAAGAAATTGGATGTCACGCCGATAATGGTGGATTTAACCGATTTATCGGAATACTTCACCTCCGTGTTTATTTCAGCTTGAGCAGCAATTTTAGTAGCATCCGGCACTATCTCCAAGATTGCTTCAGCATCCCGCAACGATAGTCCCTGAGAAAACTTTGCCCTTACCTCTTCGAGTTCCGCATCAGAGAGTTTTTTCTCGCGTATGATAACATTGTTCACCCCTAAGTCCTGATATTTGGCAATAGCTTCACGTTTAGCCCCTTCGCCGATCGACAGCATAGCAATAACAGAAGCAACCCCAAAAATAATCCCCAGCATCGTTAAAAACGAGCGCATCTTATGTTCAAATAATCCGCCGATAGCCAATCGAATGTTTTCTGTATAATTCATATATATAGTTTGTCAGTTTTGATTTTATCAGTTATTAATTATATCCATTTTATTTATATCCTTTTTGAGTTTCGCGTAAATTCGTGTAATTAGCGGACAAATTCGCAACTCACCGTCATACCCGGTTTGAGTCTTTCGTCGGGTTCCAGTAATTTCACTTCCACATCAAAGCCTTTTTGCTTCGAATTGTATTCTCTTTGTCGGCACAGTTTGCCAACGTATGCCACCTCGCCATTAAATGTAAGTTCGGGAGTGGCATCTAATCGTACTTTTACCTTTTGACCCGCGTGCAATTTGAGAAAATCATTTTCGTTAACGAATGTGTTCACTTTCATCCATTTAATTTCAGGCACGTTACCCATGCTGTCGCCATAATACACCTGGTCGCCAAGAACCAAATGCTGGCCGGTGCGCCAACTGTTTCCTCGTTGGAACACCCCTGCTACATCCGTCCTTATAGTCAGCATTGGTATTATGGCATAGAATTGTTCTAAATCGCGCTCTATTTGTTGAATCCTTAGTTGTTGAATTTTCACGTCGTTATCAATAATGATTTTAGCAAGTTCCAGCTTTCTTTTTTCTTTTGCCAGATTGAGTTCTGCTTGTTTAAATTCGAGTTTTATGATAGCTTGACGGCGTTCTGTCTCGAAAGTAGATGATTCTAACTCAATTTGTTTTAGTTTGAATGCTGCTGTTTCGTTTTTTATTCTCGATTGAAGGTCGGTGATTTGGTTGCTCTGTTGAACCTGCATCTTTTCGAAGTTTGCGATCTGTGTTTCAAGCATCATTTCACGCTCAAGGATCATTTTGTTCACTTCCGAGGGGTCTACCTGAATGATTGAATCTCCAACATTTACTTTTTCTCCGTTTTCGACCATTCCAATGACACGCATTTGATACCAATACATCGAATAGCGCGGCAGAACGAACAGTCTGTTGTTAATAGCTTCGAGCGTTCCAGTTTCGATGACGGTTGTACCACGTAAAGTTCTTGCTTTTTCGGCTTCCAATTCGTCCGCTTTTCCGCACGAAGACAGTAGTATAGCGATGGAAAGCCCAGTTATAAATAATTTTTTCATCCGTCAATTAGTATTTTGAATTTTTGCCGTTTTCTCTTTCTTTTCTTCGTAGAACGGATCGGTCAGCGCTACCTCGTCGCCTTCAGCCAACCCGCTCATGATGACCGTATAATCTGAATTACTGCGCCCGGTTTCTACTTCTACTTTTTTGAAACCTGTTCCTGATTTTTTAAATACAAAGTTAATACCTGCCTCCGTATTGACTGCGTCAATCGGAACATACAGCACATCTTCTAATTTGTCAATAATGATTCGACAGCTAACAGTAAGACCCGGTAATAAATTCTTATCCGTTTCGTTCAGATAAACGGCTATCGGAAATATTTTAATTTTTGTAGAACCCTTTTTATTGACTGCCAGGTTAGCCACTTCTTTAACAAAACCAGTAAACTTACTATCCGAAAAAGCATCCGGTCTAATTTCAACATTCAATCCGGTTGTTATTTTTGCTATATCAACTTCATTGATACTTACTTTGGCTTTTAGCAGCGATAAATCCGGCAAGGTGATGAGGGGTTGGCCTGTCCAAGTCTGCTCGCCGATTTGAAATTTATTACCGGTACTCCAGTTGCGGGCAATAATAGCTATTCCCGGCGAAGGGGTTACTACGGTAAGTTGTCTTAATGCATCATAAGCCTCGTCTAAAATGGTTTGGTCTTGCGTGATGGACAGTTTCTTTTGTTTTATTTCTTCAGCGTTTATTTTAATACGGTTTTCAATCTGTTCTTTGGCCTGATCGAGCGCTATCTCAGCCTTTTCGAGATTCAGTTGTATTTGTTTCCGCGCCATATCCGATTCATGCTCGGCTTGATCAAATTTGATTTTGGAAATCTCGTGCGAAATGCGCGTCACTTCAAAGCTTGCTCTCAGCTCTTCTAAATCAGATTCTTGCTGAGCGATCATTTTTTCCAATTCGGCGCCGCTAATTTCAAGTTTACTCTGTGCGTCAACTATCGCTTTGTTTACGTCGGTCGGGTCGAAAACGATCACTGTGTCGCCGGCATTCACTTCTGTCCCATCTTTTACGATGTTGGTTATTTTCATATTCATCGCATACCGGTAGGATATGTTGGGCGATGAAATACTTATGGCATTGACTGCTTCCAATTCGCCTTCTTCGTGCAAATCGACGTAAAAGATTCCTTTCACCGCTTTACTGACAGGTATCTGATTGGCGTTTTTATCTTTACAGGCAAAAAGAAAAACTGAAAAGAGGATAAACAGTCCGCATTTGCAAAGCTTGATAAATTTTAATTGATTTTTCATTGAGTCATATATTTTGTTAGGGTTGAACTATTCTTTGGAGCATATTGGGATTCATACCGGGCGGGAGATTGGGCATGTTGTCTTTTTGCAGCGTATCAACCGGTGTTTCCGGCTTTATTGTAAGTGAATCGGGCAGCGCGTTCCATTCTTTGACCATAGACAGCTTTGGTTTACTAAGGGTGACGACCTCTCCTTCCTGAAGCCCGGCAGAGACGACCGCTTCCTTGAGGGAAGACATATCTGTGAGCACCTGCCTTTTTTCATACCCTCTTTTTTGTTTTACAAATACGACTTTCATGGAGTCTTCTTCAAATAATGCTATCTGCGGTACAGACAATACGCTATCTACTTGTTTTAACAGTATCATGCATTTCGCAGAAAAACCCGGATCAGGAATAACGTCCACACTATCCAAAGAGGCCTCAATTTCAAAAAACTTGATGGAGGAGGCTCTCGAACCGTAATCTCCAATCATCACAGCTCCGCCCGACACAAATATCATATTTGAATTTTGCGACGCCATTGGCGATTTTTTTAGTATTTTACCTTTCCCGACGTTACCGGGCATGGCATCGAATGTAAAAGTAACAGAATCGTTTACGCTGATAATCTTAAAATCAGCCTCAGGCGCCATAATCTTCACTTTCATTAGCTTGAACTCGGGTAGGGTTGCAACGGGAAAGTTACCGTAAACGTCGTCTCCTACTTTCAGTTTCCCTCCGGTACGAAAATTGTCAGAAATAACAACTATCCCGCTATGTGGCGCCTTCAATGTGAGTTCATCTAATCGTTCTTTTACAGATTGGACGTTTGTCTTGAACCGCTGAATTTCCAATTCTAGTCTTTTAATTTCCGACTGCTGAATCACTTTCAGCGCTTCTAATTTCTTTTCGTAGCGATTTTTTTCTATGGTTGCCTTTTCCAATTCCAACTCCTTAATCATCCGTTGTCCCCTCGACATAAATGAAATTTGAAGGGAGTCCATTTGGGCTATTTTCGTGTCGGCCTCATTTGTTCTGACCTGAGCCTCAAGAATGGCATACTGCATAGCAAGGTCTGCTCTCGACTTAACGATACCTACTTCCGCTCTTTCCAACGAAGTGGTCAAGTTTTCGTACTGGCTCTGCATCTGCTGATTTTCGATGATACACACTACTTGACCCTCTTCGACTTGCTCGCCGTCCTCAACAAGGAACTGAATCACGCCGCCTCCTGATCTCGGCGTGTTTATTGATGTGGACTTTACCGGCTCAACAAAGCCGTCAATCACAATTGAATTGGTGAAGTTTCCATACGACACGGTATATGTAGATATATTCGTCTTTTCTTCACACGAAAACAACATCAAAAAGATTAATGCTTTGACCATGACAAGGAAGTAAAATGACCTTCGGTTCATAATTCGTATATTGTAATTCGTTATTTGAAATTATTTTAGTCTATCCGGATATTCGGGTTTGCTTTATCCGATTCAACCATTCCGTCGCGAAGCCGTATGATACGGTGGGCATAACGGGCAATGTCTTCTTCATGCGTAACAAGGATGATCGTATTTCCGTTGTGGTGAATTTCGCTAACAAGACGCATGATGTCAATGGATGTCTTGCTATCCAAATTGCCTGTAGGTTCATCCGCGAGAATAATCGATGGATTGCCAACCAACGCCCGTGCTACGGCTACCCGCTGACGTTGTCCGCCCGACATCTCATTCGGTTTGTGGTGTGCGCGGTCGGTAAGCCCAACTTGTTCGATCACCTCTTTTGCGCGGTCTATCCGTTCAGCCTTAGCTATGCCTGCGTAAATGAGCGGAAGCTGTACATTACCTAATGCGTCGTATCGAGGTAAGAGGTTGAAAGTCTGGAAAACAAAGCCGATCTCCTTATTGCGTACTGCGGCAAGCTGGTCGTCGGTCAAGGAGCTAACATCGTGATTATTAAGAATATAAGTTCCCTGCGTGGGCGTATCCAAACAACCTATCAAATTCATCAGGGTGGATTTGCCCGAACCCGACGGACCCATGATAGCCACGTATTCGTTTTTCTTAATATCGAGCGTCACTTTCCTAAGCGCCGGGACTTCTATTGTCCCGCCTACCATGTATATCTTTGAGATATCCTTTAACTGAATTATTTTTTCCATTGATATATTATTGTCATTTTCACTAGTTACATCTTCTTAGGCGCTTTTATTTAGCTCAAAGTCCATTTAAGGTCGGTAAAAGTAAAGCAAGTTTTTTTACTAACAACGCATTTTTCCAAAAATTGTTACATATTAAATGTTAATAATATTAAATACACACATTATTAATGATTTGCAATGGAGTGATTTGATGCTTCCATAAACAAGTGCGTCGACTTAATTTTAGAATTGTGTCCCGATTTCACTTAGGCAGGAACAATTTGATTTTCTGCTTGTACTACAATGTCAAGTTTGGCTTGTGAATTTTTTGGCGGATTCGCTGCATCGACTATGATTTTTTTTTGTCAGAGGGAGAGATAAATGATGTGTAAAGAATGAGCAGGGTGGCGATCAGCAGGAAAACAACCCATTCCATTTGTTGGCGGAACATGAAAAAAGATGAAATGATCAGGGAGATACCGGCAATGATATTGATCCGGTGCAGGCGACGGAGGCGAAAGCCCAAGTTTTGATAGGAGGTGGTGAGGAAACAAACGGTTATCCCTGCCGCACCAATTGCAAAAATGTAGGGCGTATACAACCAGTGCGTTATATATAACATAGCTCCGGCTAAAACCGAGATTGCCGAAAACATGAAAAGCGTGTTGCGTACCTGTTGGTTCATTCTTCAATGATAAATATATCCTCGTCTTCTTTTTTCATCAGGTACTCCTCACGGGCAAACCGTTCCAGCCCCTCCTTGTCGGTCTGCAGCTCCTGAATCTTTTTTTTGTTCAGCTCAATCTCCTTTTTATAATGGTTGATCTCATTTTCTAAATAGCGAATTTTCTCATCGTATTTATAACGATTCATAGGGTTACTGTCACCCGCAAAGAACATAGCGACAAGAAACAGGATGATTATTAACCAGTACATATTGTTTCGGGTAAGGCGTTTTCTGAAAAATTCAACGAATCGCGACATAACATTTCAATTTTTTGCAAAAGTAAAAAAAAAATTCTTATATTTGTAGGCTATTTGATAAAAAAATGGAAGAATATATTGTATCGGCACGTAAATACAGGCCTGCGACCTTTAAAAGCGTAGTAGGACAAAAATCGCTGACAGCCACGTTAAAAAATGCGGTTCAGAGCGGGAAAACAGCACATGCATACTTGTTTTGCGGGCCGCGCGGCGTCGGGAAAACTACCTGTGCGCGCATCTTTGCAAAGACGATCAACTGTCTTACTCCTACGCCTGAAGGCGAATCGTGTAACACATGTGAATCATGCTGTTCGTTCAACGAACAACGTTCGTTTAACATCCATGAGTTGGATGCCGCCTCAAACAATTCGGTGGAAGACATCCGCTCGCTAACCGAACAGGTACGTATCCCTCCACAAATAGGGAAATATAAGATATACATCATCGACGAGGTTCACATGCTTAGCCAGCAGGCTTTTAATGCGTTCCTTAAAACGCTGGAAGAGCCGCCGCATTATGCCGTGTTCGTACTTGCTACCACCGAAAAACAAAAAATCCTACCTACGATCCTCTCTCGCTGCCAGACGTATGACTTTGCACGTATCACGGTGGAAGATATGGTCGAGCATTTGCTATATGTGGCATCTTGCGAAAACATCTCAGCCGAACCCGAAGCCTTGAATATCATCGCGCAAAAAGCCGATGGCGGTATGCGCGATGCACTGTCGATCTTTGATCAGATCGTCTGTTTTACCGGTGGAAATATCACCTATAAAAAGGTGATCGATAACCTAAATATCCTTGATTATGATTATTATTTCAGTCTTACAGATGCGATGCTTCAAGGCAATGTACGCGCTTGCTTGCTTACGCTGAATGAGATTCTTGAAAAAGGGTTCGATGGGCAAAATATCATCACCGGCCTCGCTACCCATTTCCGGAACCTGCTTGTCAGCATGGACGAGGCGACGCTTGTACTTTTTGAAGCAAGCGTTTCCTTGCGTGAACGATATAAGATAACAGCAAAAAAATGTACCGATATACTGCTTTTCAAAGCCATTGAAATAGCTAATGAGTGCGATTTAAATTATTGCCATAGCCGTAATAAAAGGCTCCTTTTGGAACTGACGCTCATCCAAATTTGTCAGCTTACAGTAAGTCGCAGCGATGCCGACGAAAAAAAAAACTGATTAAACCGCTTGTCGCCTCTGCTCAAAAAGAGCAACCGGCTGCCGGACAACAACGACCGACTGCCGGTGTCAATCAACCACAAACAGGGATCAATCGAATTGCAACCATGCATAATCAAATGTCTGGCACTCAACATGTTGCTTCACATTTTCGAACCACCTCTTTAAAGGAATTAGCGAAGGAGAAAGCGGTACAGACATCAATTAATGTTTCACAGTTGAAAGATGCAAGCAACGAGTTCACGCAGGACGACTTGTTGAGGTCATGGATGGATTATACTAGCAAACTGACAAGCGATAAGATTCATCTCAAAAATACGCTCAACAGTTGCAAACCGGTGTTAAAAGCAGATTTTACGTTTGAGGTTGCTGTTTATAACCCCAGTCAAAAAGACGAAGTATTGGAAAATAGCGATTCAATATTGGGGTATTTAAGTAATAAACTGAATAACAATCGTCTAAAAATGGATATTCGTATCGTTGAAAAAGACGAGGTAGAGATGATTTATACATCTGTCGAAAAGTATTCTTATTTGAGTAAAAAGAATCCCAATATCGAAAAGTTGATGGATATTTTTAACCTTGTGATGGATTAATCTATTTCTCCCGGATAAAAATTCGAATGGGCGTACCGCATAAATTCCAGTTGGCACGTATCTGATTTTCAAGGAATCGTTTATAAGGTTCTTTGATCCATTGAGGTAGATTGCAGAAGAAGACAAATGTCGGGATAACTTCTCCCGGAAGTTGTGTAATATATTTGATGTTAATATATTTACCCTTCCATGCCGGTGGGGGCGTATTGGTTATCACAGGTAACATGACATCGTTCAGCTTGCCTGTTGTAATACGTCGTTGCCGGTTGTCATACACTTCTTTGGCTTTTTCCAGCGCTTTAAAAATACGCTGTTTAGTTAAGGCTGAAATAAACAATACGGGGAAATCGGTGAATGGCGCGAACCTGTCCTGAATAGCCCGGATGAATGTCTTAATAGCAATAGAGGATTTGTCGGCCACTAAATCCCATTTATTGACGCAGACAATCAAACCTTTGTTGTTTTTTTGAATGATAGAAAAGATATTTAAATCCTGGCTTTCGACGCCGCGCGTGGCATCGAGCATCAAGATGCAAACATCCGCGTTCTCAATGGCGCGAATGGAACGTATCACAGAGAAATACTCAATATCTTCATTAACCTTCGACTTTTTGCGTATGCCGGCAGTATCGACTAAGTAAAAATTTAATCCGAACTTATTATATTTAGTATAGATGGAATCGCGTGTAGTGCCTGCGATTTCGGTAACGATATGACGTTCTTCATTCATAAAGGCATTGACTAAGGACGATTTGCCGACATTCGGACGTCCAACAATCGCTATACGCGGCAGGTCTTCGTCTAAGAGTTCCTCTTTCACTACCGGTAATAATTCTACAATACGGTCTAATAAATCACCTGTATTAGAGCCGTTTAGCGCTGATATGCAAAAGGGATCGCCCAACCCGAGCCGATAAAAATCAGCGGCAAGCGCGTACATGTTGAAGGTATCTGCTTTGTTCACAACTAAGACTACGTTTTTTTTGCTCCGGCGCAGGACACGCGCTACTTTGTCGTCGAGGTCGGTCACGCTCGTTGCTACCTCAACCACAAATAGGATGACATCGGCCTCTTCGATGGCTACCTGTACTTGCTTGTTGATCTCTTCTTCGAAGACATCATCCGAATTGATCACCCAACCTCCGGTATCAATGATGGAAAAATCCTTGCCGGTCCACTCGACCTTCCCATATTGGCGGTCGCGCGTGGTTCCCGCTTCTTCGTTCACGATTGCCTGTCGTGTTTGTGTCAGGCGGTTAAATAACGTGGATTTACCTACATTGGGACGTCCTACAATTGCTACTACATTGCTCATTCTATTAAAAATTAGGAATTATGAATTACGAAAATAATTTTCAATTAATTAATCTCATATCCGAATTGTTGAAGAATAATATTGCGATTACGCCAGTCGCTTTCAACTTTGACGAACATCTCAAGGAAGGTTTTTTTATTGAAAAATTTCTCTAAGTCTTTTCGTGCCATCGTTCCTACTTTTTTTAAAGCCTGACCGCGGTGTCCAATGATGATGCCTTTTTGTGAATCGCGCTCGACGATGATCAGTGATTTGATATGGATGTTCGTTTCGTTTTCCGTGAACTGCTCTACAACGACCTCTACGGAATAAGGTATCTCTTTCTGATAATAGAGGAGTATCTTTTCGCGTATGATTTCCGTCACAAAGAAACGGGCAGTGCGGTCTGTCAGGGCGTCTTTTTCAAAATAAGGCGGGGAAGGCGGAATGAGTTCTTCTATACGCTTACGTACTACATCCACATTGAAACCGGTTTGAGCAGCTAATGGGTAAATTTCGGCTTTGGGTAGCAGTTCATGCCACGACATCGCTAATTTTTCCAACGCCTTCTGATTGGATAAGTCAATCTTGTTGATCAGCAGCAAAATAGGACATTCAACATGTTGCACACGATGCAGAAAGGCTTCGTTTTTATCTACTTTTTCAACTACATCAGTGACATACAGTAATAAATCCGCATCGCCCAGCGCCGATTCCGAATAATTAACCATCGATTGTTGCAGCTTATAATTCGGATGCAGCACGCCCGGTGTATCAGAATATACAATTTGCATCGTTTCGGTATTAACAATACCCATGATCCGATGCCTCGTCGTCTGCGCTTTCGAGGTTATTATCGAAATACGCTCCCCAACAAGGCGGTTCATCAACGTCGATTTCCCTACATTCGGATTCCCGACAATATTTACAAACCCCGATCGATGCAACATAATAATAAATTGAAAATTATTTATCCCTAATTTTTTCGTTCCTAAAAAGAAAACCTACTTGAAAAATCCTAATTCCTAACCGAATAATCCTAATTGTTAATTTTTAATTTTCAATTTTTTATATAACATCATATCCCCATTTCAGATAGCTGGCTCCCCAGGTAAAACCAGCGCCAAAGGCGGCTAAAATGATTTTATCGCCTTTCTTTAATTTGGGTTCCCACTCCCATAAGCAGAGCGGAATACTGCCTGAGCTAGTATTGCCGTAGCGTTCGATGTTGACCATAACTTTCTCTATAGGCGCTTCGAGGCGTCGTGCCGCAGCATCAATGATACGTAAATTGGCTTGATGGGGTACGATCCAGTCTATTTCTGCTTTTGTAAGGCCGTTGCGTTTGACAATCTCATCTGCCACATCGGCCATCTCGGTAACGGCTCGTTTGAAGACCGCCTTACCGTCCTGGTAAACAGAATGTTCCTTATTTTGAACTGTTTCGTACGAAGGTCTGCGTACAGAGCCCCCGGCTTTCATATAAAGAAAAGGCAAGCCGCTACCATCCGTTCGAATGATAGTATCGATAACTCCAAAGGGTTCGGTTGTAGGTTCGATAAGTACTGCGCCGCATCCGTCGCCAAACAAAGGGCAGGTGTTACGATCGGTATAGTCGGTGATAGAAGTCATCATGTCACCGGCTACGGCGATGATTCGTTTATAACGTCCTGAGCGAATGTAGTTGGCTACTGTTTCGAGCACGCAGATAAAACCGGAACAAGCGGCTTGCATGTCGAAGGCAAAAGCGTTAGTACAACCTGTCTGGTAGGCAATAATGGAGGCGGTGGCCGGAAAATGATAGTCGCCAGTTGAAGTAGAACAAATAAGGCCTTCAACCGTTGCTGGGTCGATGCCGGTTTTTGTAATCAACTCATTGACAGCCTGAATAGCCATAAAAGACATCGCTTGTCCGTTTCTAAGCGTCCGACGTTCTTTGATACCTACCCGCGACATGATCCATTCATCGCTGGTATCCACTAATTTAGCCAGGTCTTCGTTTGTTATCTTTTCCTCAGGTACATATCCTCCTATTCCTGTGATAACTGCATTAATCATATACTCAAAACCTGATTATATTGCAGCCTTCTTTTCAATTGCGAGTTTACCCCTGTAATAGCCACATTCGCTACATACAGTATGGTAAACATGCCATGCGCCGCAGTTCGGGCATAAGGCCATGGTAGGAACGACCGCGTGATCGTGCGACCTGCGCTTGGCGGTACGCGTATTTCCCTGTCTTCTTTTAGGATGTGCCATAATGTTTTATTTTAAAATTAATTATCTTCCACACATATCTCTCGTAACTTCGAGATCATTATTTCGTTACAATCGCCTTGTTCATGAATATGCTTAATAGGTATTGTCAGCGCTATAAATTCGTACAGATACCAGGCAATATTGATGTATCCTTCTTCTTTTGCAATGATGATATGATCATCGCTTGTTTCGATGTACATTTCTCCAAATGTAACAAATAATCGGTTTGTTGTCTCAACAGCGATATCTAAATCTTCTAAACAACGGTCACACGCAACCGTAATGACCCCCTTCAGTTGGAAATCCATCTCAAATGTTGACAAAACACGTACAACATTGAGCGCGACTTGTACTTTTCCTTTTCTGACCTCAGGCCCCTCAACACGCTCAAAAAAGTCATTATCTAACAGATAGTCGAACTTGTAAGTTGTTGATGGAGAAAGTTTTCTCAAATCTATTTGATATTGTTTCAACATACCCGAAGCCATTATTTGGTTTAAAAAATCGCGCAAAGTTACGGAATTTAATTGAGAATTGAAAATTAAAAAATAGATTTTTAAAAAAAACGCCGTCAATGTCCATGTTTGGCGTCTCTGCGTCCCGCTACGTCGAAATTAAAAGTGAGCGCTCTGGCTTGCATGCACATTACTATTAATAAATTTTAAAATAAAAATGTCCAATAATACAATGAATGAAGTGTAAATACAAACTTTCAAATTCTAAAAATTCAAACTAAATTCGCATCCGCAATAGGATTGATTATAAAATTGATATGTATGTACTAGCTCGTTACGGCGTTCACTCAGTCCGCCTTTACGCCAATTCTGCGCCCAAAACAAAAGGTTTGGCGATGTGGCAGCTGCTGCTTCGCCTGCTTCCTGAATCTGTTCAAGACTTTTCCAACGGGATGAAGCAAGCGTAGTGGCGAAAACTGTAAACCCATGTTCGACAGCGAACAACGCCGTTGCTGTAAGACGTAGCTTAAAACACTGCAAGCAACGGGCGCCCCGTTCGGGTTCTGTTTCTAATCCTGAAACCGCCTCAAGCCATCCGGCATGGTCGTAATCAGCATCGACAAAACGCAGCCCAAACAACTGTGCATGACGAATACACTCCGCTTTACGTTTATTATATTCTTCATTCAGAAAGATATTCGGATTGTAAAAAAACAAAGTCGGACGAACGCCAATTGCTAACAGACACTCCACAATGGCTGATGAACAAGGCGCACAGCAGGCATGAAGTAACACATCCTTTTCGCCAAGCGGGGCTTCAATTTGAATCATTTACCTTGCTCAAAGGTCAGTGTCAAAGAGGGTTGGTCGCAGACTTCAGTAGGGCCGAAATACTGTATGGGGCCTGGATACACATAGTTGGATGATAACGCCCACTGCTCTCTGTTAGCTGCAAAAGTTTGAAACGGGACGCCCTCCAGATTGACGAGCGCTTTTTTTATCACCGGTTTTGCTTCGCCATGTCGATGCTCCATATTCATCATCATAGTAATAGGAATGCCGCCTGCTATCCATAGCTCGGTCGGAGCGGTTGTGTTACGAATGGAAGCCATGTAGCCTGTTTTTCCGGCATTGATCAGGCAGGATGCCGTAAAACCTAAAGAATAGCAGTAGTCGGCGTCGTAGTTCGATGGGGCGGCGCAACGGCCTTCATAGCCAAAGAAATGTACTTGCGTAGAAAATTTCACTTTGGATTTTTTCTTCGATTTTTTCTTGTTCTTCATCTCTTTCAGACGTTTAGCTACCAAATCGGCAAGTAATTTTTCGGTTTCAATAAGCGATACTTGCACATTACCGTGCGGGTCGCGGTCACGAATTAACTGGACAGCAACGTTTTCGGGCAGACTTTGATAGAGCTTGGCGTTTATTTCCGAGATATGAGCGGTTATAAAAGCGATTTGCTCCTTTTTTTCTAAGGCGCTCATTTCTTCCCTGTTTTTCTCTACGGAAAGGAAGTCGTTTAACTCCGCTATCAGCACTCCCATTTCTGGGATAAATTCAATGAGTCCTTCAGGTATCAGTACCGTACCGAACTTGTCGCCCCGTTCAGCGCGTTGCATCACAATAGTAGCTATTTGATTGACGATGTCATTGAGAGACATGTTTTTTGCTTTGACCTCTTCGGAGATAATGCAAATGTTGGGGTGTGTCTGCAAAGCGCATTCGAGCGCGATATGCGAGGCCGAGCGCCCCATTAGCTTTATGAAATGCCAGTATTTGCGCGCCGAGTTACAGTCGCGCTGAATATTGCCAATCATTTCCGAATACACTTTGCAAGCCGTATCAAAGCCGAATGACGTCTCTATCTGCTCGTTTTTCAAGTCGCCGTCGATGGTTTTGGGACAGCCGATCACTTGAACGCCGGTATTTTTCTTCTTGTAATATTCGGCTAATATACAAGCATTTGTATTAGAATCGTCGCCTCCAATAATTACCAATGCGCTAATATTTAGCTTTTTAAGTATTTCCAAGCCCTTATTAAAATCCTTTCTTTTTTCGAGTTTAGTTCGTCCCGAACCAATCATATCGAAGCCGCCTGTATTACGGTACTCATCAATAATATCTGCGGTCAGCTCCATGTATTTATGCTTGATCAGTCCGTCCGGTCCCATCAGAAACCCGTAGAGGCGTGATTTCTTATTGGTTTTTTTCAATCCGTCGAAGATTCCGGCGATCACGTTATGTCCGCCGGGCGCCTGTCCGCCCGACAGAATAACGCCAACATTAATAGCTGGACACTTTATTTTTTCTTTACTTGTCTCGAAAGTAACGACCGGCGCTCCATACGTTTTAGGAAATATTTTTTCTATTTCGGCCTGGTCAGCTACCGACTGTGTTTTGTCGCCTTCTATCAACAAAACCTTACCGTACAGAGTCGCCGGCATCTTGGGTTCATACAGTGAACGGGCAATTTGTAATGCACTCTTTGTCATAAAATTCATATAAAATGGTTAATATTTTTCAAAAAAACGATGCAAATATAGAAATATTTGAGCACAATACAAAAAATATATTATCTTCGCAGTGAATATGTGAGAAAATGAAACGGACAATTATAATTATATTATTGATAATCATCGTTTTAGTGATAATTGCGGCGACGATTGCGTATTTTATTTTGGAGAAAGAAAAGCCATGGAAGGCTTTTTACATCGCTTGTTGCGCCGGGGTGATTGTCGTGAATTTATCCATTTCCATTTTTTTTGTTCATAAAAATGTAAAAGATAAAAAAAAACAAAAATAAAGGTAGCGTATATAATTTTTTATTATTTTTGCGTCCTATTTTTTAAAAAAAATAAACAGTTAATTAAATAAACAAGTAAGAATGAGCGTTTCTTTTAAAAACATCGATGCAGTAAGCGCCTTATTGAAGGTGAAAATCGAGAAGAATGATTATGAGGAGTTATTAAATGTGAATTTGCGTAAAATTCGTCAAAAAGTAAACATGCCAGGGTTCCGTCAAGGGATGGTTCCCTTAGGTTTAGTAAAAAAAATGTATGGTAAACAGGCGTTGGTAGAAGAAATAAATCGGCTGTTACCGGAACAAATTAATGTGTATATGCGTGATAATCAGGTTAGAATATTAGGCGAACCGATGCCCAACGAAACCGAGCAAAAAAAGATTGATTTTGATGTGGACACGGATTTTGAATTTTGCTATGATATTGCGTTATCGCCTGTGATTGATGTTCAATTGACCAAAGCGGATTCGTTAAAGTCATACAAGATTATTGTGGATGACGAAGCTGTTAATAAACAGATAGATTCGTATCGAAAAAGTTTTGGTTCGCAAGAAATGTCCGACAATGTAGAAATAGAAGACTTGGTTAAAGGTACGCTGGTAGAACAGGAAGAAAAGGCGCCGAAAGTAAATGGTATTGTCATTGAAGACGCCGTATTGATGCCTTCGTATATGAAAGGTAAAATGGAGCAAAAGAAATTTATTGGCGCTCAACCTGGAAACAGCGTCGTTTTCAACCCATACAAGGCTTACAAAGGCGCAGAAACGGAGCTTTCTTCATTGCTGCGAATTGAGAAAAGCGCTGTAAAAACGATGAAAAGCGATTACTCGTTTGAAATTAAAGAAATCTCTCGCAATAAACCGGCCGAACTGAATCAGGAATTTTTCGATAATATATGCGGAAAGGATGCTGCGAAAAGCGAAGCAGAAATGAGGGATAATATAAAGGAATCTATAACAAGACAATATGCTTCAATTGTTGAGAATAAAACAAATAAGGACATTCGCGACTTGCTGATAAAAAAAGCCGATGTTACTTTTGCCGATGACATCCTTAAACGATGGTTGCTTGCGTCAAACGAAAATTTGACAAAGGAGAAGGTGGAAGAAGATTTTTCTCGGATGATCGAAGATTTAAAATATCATCTTGTGAAAGAGAAGATCGTTAGCGAGCATGAAATAAGCGTTACTAATCAGGATGTTGAAGCAATGGCTCAACTTATAATCAGGGCACAGTACGCACAATATGGGATATACTCCATTTCTAATGATAATATGGTTGCGCATGTGAAAGAACTGTTAAACGACAAAAATACGATGAATAACCTCACCGATCGCGTTTTGGATGAGAAATTGTTTGTCCTTGTAAAACAATTGATTACATTAGATGAAAAGGAAGCGACACTTGATGAATACAGTAAAATTATAAAAGAGTAACAATAATTAATTTTTGAAAGGATACACGATGAATGAATTTATTAAATATGCAACAAAGCATTTGGGAATGAACAGTATAGCGTTGGATAGCTATATGAATGTGACAAGCAGCTATATATCGCCGACGATCATCGAAGAACGCCAGTTGAATGTAGCTCAGATGGATGTGTTTTCACGTCTGATGATGGACCGGATCATTTTTCTGGGGACCCAGATTGATGATTATACGGCTAACGTAATACAAGCGCAACTTTTGTATTTAGATACCAGCGACCCAGGTAAAGACATCTCCATTTACATCAATTCGCCGGGCGGCGTCGTTTATGCAGGGTTGGGCATTTATGATACAATACAGTTTGTGGGCAGTAAGGTGACAACAATTTGTACAGGCATGGCCGCCTCGATGGCTTCGGTTATCCTCGTTGCAGGTGAAAAAGGAAAACGCTTTGCATTGAAACATGCGCGCGTGATGATGCATCAACCCATGGGAGGCATGCAGGGGCAGGCTGCTGATATGGAAATAGCGGCACGGGAGATCAAAAAAATCAAAAATGAATTGTATCAGATCATTGCGTCACATACCGGCAAATCGTTTGATGAAATTGAACGAGACAGTGACCGCGATTATTGGATGACGGCGTCGGAAGCTAAAAGCTATGGCATGATTGATGATGTTTTATTGAAAAAAAGTAGTTGATTATGGCTAGAATAGATGACAAATGTTCGTTTTGCGGTAAGGTGCGCAAAGACGCAAAGCTGCTTATTGCCGGTATTTCTGGTAATATTTGCAACAATTGTACGGAGCAGGCATACGATATTGTGGTTCAGGAAAGACAACATTCAACAACCCAGTTGTTTCAGCCGGATGTTAAAGATTTTCCTAAACCGGGCGACATAAAGAAGTTTCTGGATATGTATGTGATAGGCCAGGATGATGCGAAAAAGTATCTTTCCGTAGCTGTTTATAATCATTACAAACGATTGATACAGAAGCTGTCGAAAGATGATGTAGAGATTGAAAAGTCGAACATCATCATGGTAGGCGCTACCGGTACTGGTAAAACACTATTAGCCAGGACGATAGCTAAAAAAGTACGGGTTCCTTTTTGTATCGTCGATGCAACTGTTTTTACGGAGGCAGGTTATGTAGGCGAAGATATTGAAAGTATTCTGACTCGGTTGCTTCAGGCTGCCGATTATGATGTGAAAGCTGCCGAAAAGGGCATAGTTTTTATTGATGAGATAGACAAGATAGCACGAAAAAGCGATAACCCTTCTATCACCCGCGATGTAAGTGGCGAGGGAGTGCAACAGGGATTATTAAAATTGTTGGAAGGCTCCGTTGTAAATGTGCCGCCGCAGGGAGGACGCAAACATCCCGAACAGCGCATGATTGCCGTAGATACAAAGAACATCCTGTTTATCTGCGGAGGAGCTTTCGATGGCATAGAAAAAAAGATAGCCAAACGATTGAATACGCATGTCGTAGGATATACCTCAGGCAGGGATAAACAGGCTATCGACCCCAATGATTTATTGAAATATATTACGCCCACTGATTTGAAATCCTTTGGATTAATTCCCGAAATAATAGGTCGTTTGCCTGTGCTGACCTATCTGGAAGAATTGAACAGGGATGCGTTGAAACGTATTCTGACAGAACCTAAAAATTCGATTATCAAGCAATATGTGAAATTATTTGAAATGGACAGGATCAGGCTTTCATTTGAGAAAGAGGTCTATGATTATATTGTCGATAAATCCATCGAATTTAAGTTGGGAGCGCGCGGGCTGCGTTCGATTGTTGAGGTTATCATGATGGATGCGATGTTTGTGATGCCTTCGGGTACGCAAACCCAATTACATGTTACTTTGGATTATGCCAAAAATAATTTTGAAAATGCAGATATTAACAGGTTACAAATAGCTTAATTTGTTTAAATTGCTGAGTATGGCTAAGAAAGATAGAACTACGGTTAAGAAAGAGGTAAAAGCATTAAAAGGTAAGAAATACAAGATTCTACAAGCATTGAAATTTAATTTTGGATTCGATAGCTTTAAAGGAAACCAGAAAGAAATCATTGAAAATGTGCTTGCAGAAAAAGATACCTTTGTATTGATGCCCACTGGCGGCGGTAAATCCTTGTGTTATCAGTTACCGGCTTTGTTGATGCAGGGAACGGCGTTAGTCATATCACCGCTTATCGCTTTAATGAAAAATCAGGTGGATGCTATGCGCAACTTCAGCGAGGAAGACGGTATCGCTCATTTCATCAATTCATCATTGACAAGAGGCGCTATTGATGATGTAAAAGCGGATATTATTTCAGGAAAAACCAAGCTGTTGTATGTGGCGCCTGAGTCGTTGACGAAAGAAGAGAATATAGAGTTTCTACGCCAGATTAAAATATCCTTTTATGCCGTTGACGAAGCGCACTGTATCTCGGAGTGGGGTCATGATTTCCGCCCTGAATATCGTCGTATTCGTCCTATCATCAATGAGATAGGCTCACGTCCTTTGATTGCGCTCACAGCAACCGCCACCCCAAAAGTGCAGCACGACATCCAAAAAAATCTGGGCATGTTGAAAGCCACTGTTTTTTCATCTTCTTTTAATCGTCCCAATTTGTACTACGAGGTTAAACCTAAGACAAATGATGTGGACCGCGACGTCATCAAGTTTATCAAAGCAAATGAAGGCAAATCAGGTATTATCTATTGTTTGAGTCGAAAAGAAGTTGAAAAGTTTGCCGAGATACTGCAAGCCAACGACATCAAAGCCCGGCCATATCATGCCGGTATGGAATCGCAGGTGCGCTCGGCGAATCAAGATGCCTTTCTGATGGAAGAGATTGACATCATCGTAGCTACGATTGCTTTTGGCATGGGGATTGACAAGCCCGATGTGCGGTATGTGATTCACTATGATATCCCGAAAAGCCTGGAAGGCTATTATCAGGAAACAGGTCGCGCCGGACGCGATGGCGGCGAAGGGCAATGCGTGGCATTTTATTCCAACAAAGACCTGCAGAAACTCGAAAAGTTTTTGCAAGGCAAACCTATCGTAGAGCAGGAAATAGGTAGGCAGTTGTTGCTTGAGACAGCAGCTTATGCCGAGACAGCGGTCTGCCGACGGAAAGTGCTGCTGCATTATTTTGGTGAAAAATATTTGGAAGAAAATTGCCAGAACTGCGATAACTGTCTGAAACCTAAGAAGCTGATTGAGGCGAAAGAGTTGTTGTTTACGCTGATTGAAGCCATCGGCATCCTGAAAGAAAATTATAAAGCCGACCATGTTGTGAATGTGTTGATCGGACACGAGACATCGGATATCGAATCCTACAAGCATAACGAATTGGAGATTTTCGGTACCGGTGAGGAGGAAGGCGAGAAATTATGGCATGCCATCATCCGCCAAGCGCTCATCGCCGGGTATATCGAGAAGAACATCGAAAACTACGGTTTGCTGAAGATTACTCCTAAAGGCCATCTTTTTGTTAAAAAACCAGAATCCTTCATGGTTGTAAAAGATAATGATTTTGATGACGACGAATTTAATGATGAGGTTCCTTTACAAAGCGGCGCCTCCTGTGCGGTCGATCCGGAGTTGTTTTCCATCATGAAAGACTTGCGCCGCAAGATGTCGAAAAAGTTAGAAGTACCGCCTTATGTAATTTTTCAAGACCCTTCGTTAGAGGCGATGGCAACGACCTATCCGGTGACAATTGAAGAACTGCAAAACATACCCGGCGTAGGCGCTGGAAAAGCTAAACGCTATGGGAAGGATTTTGTAGATATCATTAAAAAATATGTGGATGAAAATGAAATCATCCGCCCAGAAGATTTGCGCGTGCGTACGGTTGCCAATAAATCGAAACTGAAAGTGTGGATCGTTCAGAGTATTGACCGTAAGGTGGCATTAGACGATATTGCAATCAGTAAAGGGCTGGAATTTGATGAACTCCTCAGCGAAATTGAAACTATCGTTTATTCGGGAACACGAATCAATCTGGATTACTTCATTAATGATGTAATGGATGAAGACCATATAGAGGAAATCTATCTGTATTTCAAAGAGTCGGAAACCGATTCTTTAGAGGATGCAATTAAAGAATTAGGAAGCGAATATACGGAGGAAGAAATCCGGTTGATTCGTATCAAGTTTATATCTGAATTAGCTAATTAGTTTTTTAGTTTTTAATTGTTAGTTATATAATTATTTAATAATATGAAGAAAATTTGTTTGTTATTGATCATGGCAGGGTTGACTACTGCCCTGGAAGCGAAAGAAAAAAAAGAGCCGGTAGTTATGATAGTTGCGGGGAAAGAAGTTCCGCTTTCTGAATTTATTTATATGGTAAAGAAAGACAATAGCGTGAACTTAAAAAACAAACAGTCTGTAAAAAATTATGTTGAATTATATAAAAATTATAAGTTAAAAGTAGCAGATGCCGAATCATTGTCTATTAATGAGGCGCCTCGGTTCGAGACTGAAATGGAAAGATTAGGCAACGAACTGCAGCAAAGTTATCTTGTCGATAAATCGGGAGAAGATGCAGTTTTACGAACAATGTATGAACGCGCCCAAAAAATTCCAGTTATCAAAGAAATCTATTTTAGTTATCCGCACGAACTGTATGAGAAAGGAAATATTATGGTAAGGAAAGGACAGGTTTTGACACAAGACACTTTTGCGCTTTTTGAGAAGGCTAATGCTGCCTATAACAGAATCAAAAATGGAGAATCATTTGAGGCAGTTGGCGAATCGTTTGCAAACGACAGTACTGTTTTATTTTTTCGCCTTCAATATGTTCTTCCTTTCCGTCTCAGATATAAACCGATAGAAGACTATGTGTATTCAATGGAGGTTGGAGATATCTCCCAGCCTGTCCGTGACAATGATGGTTTTCATATTCTTAAAATAGATAGAATCCTGCCTGAAATGGGAACGGTACGCGCTATGCATATCCTTACGGCATTTCCATCCGAGAATCCAACAGCAGATGAAATAGAAGAAACACGCAGGAAGTCGGAAGAAATATATCAAAAAACGTTGACAAACGAAGATTTCAACGCGCTGGCTATCGCTTTTTCAAGTGACTCGGTCAACGCCAAAAACGGAAGTATATTGGAATTTGGCATTGGCGGCGTTTTAGAACCGATGGAGAAAGCAGGATTTGCACTGGAAAAAACGGGAGATATCAGTGAACCCTTCCAAACAAAATATGGGTTTCATATATTAAAACTTGTTGAAAGAAAACCGCCAACACCATTCGAGGAAGTTGAAAGTAAAATCCATGATTCAATGCAGGCCTCTGATCGTCTTTTCGATCTGTATAGAAGTTTTCATGACAAGATGAAAGAACGACACAAGTATGTTTTTTACCCGGAAGCATGGCAGGAATTAGAGCAGTTGGCTGACGAAAACTTCCCCATTGATTCTGCCTTTGTGGAGCGCAGTATGGAAATGGAAAAGACACTAATAAAAATAGATTCCCTTGATTTTCCACAAAATCTTTTCGTGCAATATATGATTTCAAAATACCGGACGCTTCAAATTTATTCTGTTGATTTTATGAAGGATGTATTTCGATTTTTTGAGCGCGAGATACTGCTGGAAGTCGAAAGACGCTCCTTAGAGCGGGATTATCCAGATTTTTTATTGCAGATGAATGAGTATTATGATGGTACGCTTTTGTTTGAAATCAGCAACAAACGCGTTTGGAGTAAACCGGTAGAACTTCAGGAACAGTTTGAAGCCGAATGGGTCAAGGAGTTGAATGAGAAATATCCGGTGACGATCAACTGGAAGGTTATTAACAAAATTAAGAAAAAATAAAACTGCGATGAAACACTGCCTCATGTTCATGTTTTTTGTTACCCTTTTTCCATCCTGCAACAGAATGGGAAGTAAACATTCACGTGAGGCGATTTTAGTAAGGGTTAATGACAAGATTTTGACGCGCGATGAAATAGAAATGCAGATTCCCAAAGGGTTATCTCCAGATGACAGCTTGATACGCGCCGAAAGCATCGTAAAAAAACGAATCATCGAACTGTTGATGGACGATGTAGCCTATCAAAATTTGAGTGAAGAAAAAGAGGAAATCGACAGGCTAGTGAATGAATACCGACGGTTGTTAATACGGCATCGCTATCAGGAACGAATGGTGAACGACAGAGTCTCCGCTAATCTTCGTGAATCCGACCAGATCGCTTATTATGAAGAGAATAAAAGCCAGTTTATGCTGAGCGAAAACCTTATTAAAGGCTTATTTTTGAAGGTGCCTGTCACAGCGCCCGGATTAGATAACATCCGAAGCTGGTATAAATCAATGACGGACGAATCGTTGGAAAAAATTGAAAAATACAGTCTGCAAAATGCGCTGATTTATGATTATTTTTACGACCATTGGGTAACTTTTAACGAGGTAATGGAAAAAATTCCAAACAAGATTGCTAACCCGACGCAATTTTTAAGAGTTAATAATCACTTGGAAGTATCCGATAGCGTATATGTGTATTTGCTAAATATTTCCGACCGCCTGCTTGTCGGCCATACCGCCCCTTTCGATTATGTACAGACGCAAATACTTAGTATGCTGGCTAACAAGCAAAAAATTGATTATTTGCGCGAATTTGGAGATAAATTATATTTCAATGCAGTAAAAAACGGATCTGTAACCTTTGTTTCAGATTAAAAATATTTATTAATGATGAAGAAAAATTTAGTGATAGTGATGATTTCACTTTTTGCGACGCTGACAGCTATCGCACAGAAAAATATGATTGACGGAGTGATATGGGTAGTCGGCGATGAAACTATCTTGCGGTCGGATGTGGAACATCAACGTCAGTGGATGCTTTCGGAAAATATTCGTTTCGAAGGCGATCCATATTGCTTCATACCCGAACAGCTTGCCTTGCAGAAGCTATTGTTAAGCCAGGCTAAGATCGACAGCATCGAGGCCGACGAAAGTTTGGTAATTCGTTATGTGGACAGATGGGTTAATTTTATGATTATGCAAATCGGGTCGCAGGAAAAATTAGAAGAATACTTTGGAGGTAAGAAATTAAACCTGATTAAGGAAGAACAAAAAAAACGGGAGCGCGAACACCAAATACAAGATCTTATGAGAAATAAAATAGTCGGCGACATCAAACTGAGACCTTCGGATGTAACAAAGTACTTCAATCAGATATCAAAAGACAGTTTGCCAATGATCCCGACCATGGTTGAAGTGGCTGTTGTGATGATGGAACCGCTGATACCTATCGAAGATATAGATGCCATTAAAAGCAGGCTGAGAACCTATACGGAACAAATAAATAACGGCGAAATGACATTCGAATATGCAGCTATCCGGTATTCAGATGACAAGGGAACGTATATGCATGGAGGACAAACAGGCTTCATGTCAAAAATATCAATGGCGCCCGAATATGCTACAGCAGCCTTCGCCCTGAACGACAATAAGCGTATTTCTAATATTGTGCAGACCGAATATGGCTATCATATCATCCAGCTGATTGAAAAACGCGGCGACCGTATTAATACGCGCCATGTCCTGTTAAGGCCCCAAGTTTCCGAACAGGAAGTAAATAAAGCAATAACCCGTTTAGATTCGGTTCGCTCAGATATTCTGGCAGGAAAATTCACCTTTGAAGAAATTGCCATATATTCATCAGATAAAGATACAAGAAATAATAACGGGCTTATGGTGAATAAGGATGAAGAAAGTAAAAATTTCAGCACCCCTAAATTTGAGATGCAGGAATTACCGCAGGGCATGGGCGTTATTATTGATAATTTGGAAGTAGGAGAGATATCTAAACCCTTCAGAATGAAAAATGCAGCACAAAATGACGTGGTTGTCATTGCGAAACTCAAAGCGCGCGTCCCCGTTCACCAGGCCAATCTCCAAGATGACTTTTTAGAGTTGAAAACAATAGTCGAAAACCAAAAAAAAGAGGAGATTTTTAATGAATGGATTGTCAACAAACAAAAATCGACTTTCATCCGAATAAGCGATGGTTGGTGTGACTGCGATTTTAAATACCCAGGATGGATCAAGAAATGAAAACTGTTAGGTTGATCCTGTTAATAGCGGTCATGGCTGGCGCCTGTTGTGCCTTGGTTTGGGCGCAAGAACAAACTTTTGCGTTGGATTCTGCTGCTGTTTCCGCTCCTGCTCCTGCGGATACAGTTGTTAAAAACAAAATAGTCATGGAGCGTGCCGACACACAATACTATAACAAAGCCATTGATGAACAGCGCCAATTGATGACAGGGAATGTCATTTTTCGTCACGACAGTTCTTATATGTTTTGCGACAGCGCTTATTTATTTATGGATGATAATATCTTGGAAGCCTTTGGACGGGTTCGTTTAAAGCAGGGCGATACGCTGTTTGTTTATGGTAATTACCTTTTTTACGAAGGTAACCGGGAGTTTGCGAAGATGCGCTACGACGTTTGCATGGTCAATATACAGCAGGATAGTTCGGTCGTAACTTTATATACCGATAGCTTGGATTATGACCGTCAGGTAGATATTGGTTATTATTTTAATGGAGGACGAATCGTGGATGCCGAAAACGAGCTGGTTTCTGAGTATGGCCAATATTCGCCTGGAACAAAGATCGCTGTGTTTAATGACAGTGTTCAGCTTACGAATCCAAATTTTATCCTTCATTCTGATACGCTCGAATATAGTACTGAATCGAAAATTGCCACTATCTTAGGCCCTTCGATCATCGAAACAGATAGCGGATTCATTCATTCCTCCAGAGGATGGTATGATACGCAGACGAACACATCCTTGTTGCTCGACAGATCACAGATGTTATCCGGCACAAAGGTGTTGATAGCCGATTCTATACATTACGACCGAAACCTCGGCAGAGGAAGATCATATAGGAACATGAGTATCATTGATACGGCGCAAAAAATAATCCTGACCGGGCATTATGGTTATTATGAGGAAAAAACGGACTATGCCTTTGCTACTGACAGCGCCTGTGCCATCGAATATTCGCAAGGCGATACCCTGTACTTACACGCCGATACCTTAGAATTAGTAACCATCGATTCGACCTCGCGCATACTTCGCGCCATAGGAGGCGCTCGATTTTATCGGGTTGACATTCAGGGTATTTGTGATTCCTTACGCCTCACTACTAAAGATTCTGTATTGCGTATGTTCGGGAATCATCCGGTATTATGGAACGAAAACCAACAACTATTCGGCGACACGATTATCATTTATATGGCCGACAGCGCCGTCGATCATGTCCATGTACCCAAGGCGGCTTTTGTTGCACAAGAGGTAGAGCCTGACTATTATAACCAGTTAGGCGGAAATGACTTGAAAGCCTACTTCGAAGGCAAGGCTATCGAGCATATCGACATCGACGGCAATGCGGAATCAATTTTTTACCCTATAGAACAGGACAGCGCTATGATCGGCCTCAATACAACGCAAAGCTCCTATTTATCCATCTGGTTTGATGAAGGTAAACTCGATAAGATGAAGATTTGGCCCAACCCTAAAGGTAAAATGATCCCCATCCCCGACTTATCCCCCGAACAAAAGACTCTAAAAAAATTCGTATGGTACAATGCCGACCGCCCCACAGACCGCTACGATATCTTCCGCTTCTATAACGCCCGTAATACCCCCTCCGCACCTGCCATTCTCGACTCTCCAAATTTGAATTCAGATTCTCTCAAATTACCTGAATTACACTGACATCCTACCCATACTATTCGGCATATCGTCCCGCTATGCAGTAAATAATAGCAAGCCTCCCAGCTTACACGCGCGCGTGCATATTATTATATGAGGCTATTAAAAACTATTGAAAAATCAAGTAAAATCCGTTTCAACAGTTTCAATGAAATTGTACAAAATGCTTATCTTTGCAAAAAAATAAGTCACTTGTTATGGCGCAAAAGGAGAAGAATGTCATTGATAAATATATGTTTTATATCCGTTTGGAAAAAGGGCTTTCGGAACATACGGCAGAAGCGTATCTGGATGATTTAAATAAATTGGTGAATTTTGTCAATAATGAATCAGGCCTATCCATCTTTTCGATTACTTACCCTGATTTTCAACAATTTATTGCACAACTGAACGATACAGGTATCTCTGTACGATCGCAGGCGCGTATCATTTCAGGTATTAAATCGTTTTATCACTTCCTCTTGACGGAAGATTATATAAACACCGACCCTACCGAACTACTGGAAAGCCCGAAAATAGGCAGAAAACTTCCGGATGTGCTGACGGAAAACGAAATAAATAACCTGATTGACTCTATCGACTTATCCAAAGCCGAAGGACAAAGGAACCGTGCGATGCTCGAAATGCTTTACAGTTGCGGACTGCGCGTATCTGAACTCACCAACCTGAAATATTCAAATGTTTATTTTGAAGAACAATTCATCATCGTCACCGGAAAAGGCAATAAACAACGGTTAGTACCTATTTCTGAAAAGGCGATCAAGGAAATAAAAAATTACCTGATTGACAGAAATATACTTAAATTGA
>Ga0082212_10000702_pt1 | contig 48749 bp, 45 predicted proteins | sample TergutNt197P3_FD_71548 | JGI IMG/M metagenome (GOLD analysis project Ga0082212, IMG submission 71548) | Neocapritermes taracua P3 segment gut microbial communities from Petit-Saut dam, French Guiana - Nt197 P3 | ecosystem: Host-associated > Arthropoda: Insects > Digestive system > Gut ... | reverse complement strand
CACGGCGGCGCTCTGGCCGAGGCCGCAGAAGGAGGCGTCGGTCATGGTGCGGATAAGGCGGCGCAGGGTGGCCAGGTCATCGGCGTCGGCTCCGCCCGGCGTGGAGAGTTTTTGCAGGATCTTATAGAGCTGCTTGTTGCCTTCCCGGCAGGGAACGCATTTGCCGCAGGATTCATGGATGAAGAACTCGGTGACGCTCTTTAAGTATTCCAGGATGGAAACGGTCTCGTCCATGACCACTATGGCCCCGGAACCCACGGCCAAGCCGGCCTTCTTGAGCTCGGAATGGCTGTAGATCGTATCCAACTGGTCAGCGCAGCCGATGGGGCCGCTCTGCCCGCCGAGGTGGAAGAACTTCAATTTTTTGCCCCCGGCGATGCCGCCGCCCATTTCCGGGTCGAAAATGGCATCCTTGAGGGTGACCCCGCTTAAGGGTATCTCATACACGCCCTTTTTCGCGGCGTGGCCGGACAGGCAGATCAGCTTGGTGCCGCCGCTGTCGGGCAGGCCCAGCTTCAGGAAGGCGTCGCCGCCCTTGTTGACGATGGCCGGAATGCTGGCCAGGGATTCGACGTTGTTGACCAGGGTGGGCTGTAGAAAGAGGCCCACATCGGCCAGACGGGGGGGCTTGATGCGGGGCCGGCCGACCTTGCCCTCGGTGGAGTTCAACAGGGCCGAGTTCTCGCCGCAGACGTAAGCCCCGGCCCCGGAGATGATGTGGATATCGAAGTCGAAACCCGTGCCGAGAATGTTCTGGCCCAGATAGCCGGCGGCCTTGGCGTTGGCAATGGCCTTCAGGAGCTGCTTCTGGATCTTGCGGTATTCGCCGCGCACATAAATATAGCCGGCCTTGGCCTTGAAGACGAAGCCGGCGATGGTGATGCCCTCCAGGAGCTTTAAGGGCAACTGGCCCAGGATGAGCTTATCCTTGAAAGTGCCCGGTTCGCCTTCGTCGGCGTTGCAGACTATGTATTTGTTGGGAGTTCCGGGGGAGCGCAGAAGGTGCGCCCACTTTTCGCCGGCCGGGAAAGCGGCCCCGCCCCGGCCCAGGAGCTTGGCCTTCTTGACTTCCTCTATGACCGCCTCCGAGGTCATGCCGACGGCCTTTTTCAGGGCGGTGAAGCCGCCCAGGCCCGCGTATTCCTCCACGGAAATGGGGTTGATCTTGCCGGCGCCTTCCGAGATCAGATTGTTCAGTTTTGACATATCAGAGCCTCCCTCAGGGCCGGCTGGCCGTCCCGACAGCTTTTGATCAGGGTTTTGACCTTATCCTCCGTCAGGCTGCCGAAGACGTCGTCGCCGATCTTGGCCACCGGGCCAAGGTCGCAGGCGCCCACGCAACTGGTGCGGAACAGGGTTATCTTGCCGTCGGACGTGGTCTCGCCGACCTTGACCCCCGCGGCCGCTTCAAACCAGCCCACCACCTCTTCGGCCTTGGTGAAATGACAAGGCGCGCTCTGGCAGATCTCCACGACATTCTCGCCGCGGGGCTGGGTGTTGAACATGGCGTAAAAAGTAAGGATATCGTAAACTTTGGACAGCGGCACATCCAAAACCCGCGCCGTCAGGGCCGCCCATTTCTGTTCGACGCAGTTGCGGCCCGAAGCGGCCTGGATGTCGAGGAGCACGGCAATGAGCTGCTGGGCGTCATTGCCGTAGCCCTCCATGATTTTCAAGACCTGGGCTTCACTCAGTTCGGTCATGCTTTCCCCCATCATTGTGGTGTAGGAACCGGCCCGGCGGAAATCAACCCCCGCCGAGGCCGGCCGAAAAAGGGCAACACCTCTACTACATCATCTACTATTGCATCCGAATATAATATCTAAATTAGCACCCGGCCCCTTAAAAGTCAATTGCTATTTAAGGAAGCAAAATTGTCCCTAAAACTCAGTCCTTGGGGTAAGTCCGCTGATAGACCGAAAGCAGGCCCGCCAGCACCTTGTTGACCGGCACCGGTACGCCCAGGGCCTCGCCCTCCCGGGCCACGGCCCCGTTTATGAACTCGATTTCAGTACTCCGCTGGCGGAGGACGTCCTGAAGCATGGAGGAGCGGTTGGCCCCGGTCTGCCGGGCCACCTGGCGGGTGAACTCTACCGGGTCTTCGGCAAAGGCGACTCCCTTGCGCCGGGCCACCTCCACGGCCTCCAGGACGGCCAGGCGGGAGATCTCCTCGGTTTCCGGGAAGTTGAGTATCTGGCCGTTCCTTATGCGGACCAGGGCGGTGATGGCGTTGATGGCCACGTTGATGACCAGTTTTTTCCAGATCAGACCCTGGACATTGTCCGAAAGGCTCACCGGAGCGAAGCCGGACTCCTCGAATACCCGGCCCAGGCCCCGGAGCCGGCCGGTGAGCCGGCCCGACAGTTCCCCCAAGGCGGTGGCGCCGGCGCCGGCGTGGCAGACCCGGCCTGGTTTTTCCAGGCTGGCCCCGTGGCTGGTGGCGCCGGCGATGACCGGACCCGGGCCGACCGTTTCGACCAGGTTCTCCACGTTGCCCAGGCCGTTCTGGAGGGTCAGGACCATGCTCTCCGGGCCGACCAGATCCAGGGCCCCGGCCATGGCCGCGCGGGTCTGGGGGGCCTTGACGCAGACGAGGACCAGTTCGGCCGTCCCGACTTCCGCGGCCGAAAGACAGGCCCGGACTTCGACCCGGAGGCCATCGCCCAGGCCGTCGATATATAGGCCTTCCCGGTTTATCCGCTCCACGTGTTCGGCCCGGGTGCTGATCAGGGTCACCTCATGGCCGCCCCGGGCGAGTTTACCCCCGAACAGGGAGCCCAGAGCCCCGGCGCCCAAAACGGCGATTTTCATCTTTCAACCCCCGGAACCACCTTTTATGTCTAAATATAACATGGTTTATACAATATAACCAAAATATTATTTCCATCAACCGGCTATAAAAAAACTGAAGGGCTGACTATATGCGAGAGTAACCCGTTCGCTCCGCTCAGGGCAGGCTCCGCAATCCGGTAACCTGTTTCCGTCATTAAATAACGCCTAATGGCGGGTTTGGGATGAAGTTAAAATTTGATATCGCTCCATCAGGGCGGCCACCATCAAGGCCTCGGGCATATCCGGCTTGAAACCGTAAAGCTTCATGACGGCCCGGTCCAGGGCTTGATGGGCCTTTAGAAGATTCGGCGGCATGGTCAGCGGGTCATAAAGGTCGGCCAAGCTAGATTCCGGGAACTTGGCCCGGGCGTCCAGGATAGCCAGGGCAAGCTGACCCACGGAGGCTTGTTGTCTGGAAGTTGTTTCTGGCCAGGGGAAATTATTATAAACGATGTCCTTGGAATAGCGATAACGCATTTCGAGGCGACCACAGACAACACGTGTCCAGGCGTTGTGAACGATTGAAGTTAAAATTCCAAAATGATAAAGCGAGGCATTGGGAATAATTTTTACAAGATTACTGCATAACACATTTGGACTCATAAACCCCATTGGTATGTAGGTCCGTTTTTCTGACGAGACTTCAGGCACAACAATATAATTTGACGTAGGCATATTCTCCACATGGAAACGACGAGGATTTTCTGCTAATTTCCGAGTAGGCGGACTTTTACTGGCAAGACGTAATTTCCGAACTGCTTCCACTCGTTTCTTCGCTTCTGGCATCTGACGCAGTTCGCTTGGTGGGCATTCGCCAAGCCATAAACACCAACGAATATATCCGTTTATAAATTCATCAGAACCGAGCCATGGGCGAAACCATTTTTTTGCTTGTGGTTCTTTTTTAAGAAAATCCTTTTTTTCTTTATCTGTAAAGAGATAATGTCCGCCATCGATAGGCTTGTTGCCAATACCAATTTCTGGAACATCGCAAAGGGGCTTATGTCTACTGTCAATGAAGATATTGGGAGCCTGAATCAAATATGGATTTATGGCCGGATTGGTTTTTTCATAACTGAAGCCCACAATCACGCAATGGACCGCCGCTTTTCCTTTGGCTTCATTCGACCATTTGAAAGTCGGTATTCCAAAATTAATATGTATCCCTTTTTCCATAAAAGGTTTCCAAAGGATTGCCACCTGTTCCCCTTGGGTCAGAGAATTTGTGGAAACGAAAGCCGTCCGAATTGACGCCCCTTCCATTATTTCGGTGGCCTTCTTATGCCAACCTGTCACATAGTCAAGATTCCCAATGTTTTTCGAATCCCTGAACACATGAAATATATCATTTTTCTGTTCCGGTCCCATCATCCGAGCCCCATTGAATGGTGGATTCCCCAGGATGTAATTCAAATCTTCTTTCGGGACAATCGTTTCCCAATCCATCCGCAGGGCATTGCCCTGAACAATGGTGGCGCTCTGGACCAAGGGGAGCCGGGCGTAGTGCTGACCAAATTCCTGGGCCGCCTTCTTGTTCATCTGGTGATCCATGAGCCACATCCCCACCTGGGCGATCTGGGCGGGGAATTCCTCCAGTTCTATCCCGTAGAACTGCTCAACATTCACCCTCAACATGGACGATATGTCTAGCCGCCTCTGCCGGCTGCTCTGCATCTTCAGTATCTCCAGTTCCAGGAGTCTTAATTCCCGATAAGCAATAATCAGGAAATTTCCGCAACCGCAGGCCGGGTCCAGGAACCTCAGGCCGGCGATCTTGAGATGGAACTGCCTCAAGGCCCCGTCTGAAGTCTTGACCTTGTTGAATTCTTTCCAGAGTTCGTCCATGAAAAGCGGGTTGATGAGCTTTAAAATATTTTCCTCGCTCGTATAATGCGCCCCCATGGCCCGCCGACGCTCTTTGTCCATGACCCCCTGGAACATGGCCCCGAATATGGCCGGGGATATGTTGCTCCAGTTGAAGATGGCACAGTCTATAAGCGTCTGGCGCATATTGGCATTGAAATCAGCCGGGGCCAGCCTCTCATCAAACAAGAGGCCGTTGATGTATTGGAACTGTTTCAACTCATCAGGCAGGAGCCGCCGCCTTTCCCTCTCGTTCTCGTTCTGGTTCAATAACTCGAAAAGTTGGGCCAGGCGGCTGGACAGGTCGGCCCCGGTCACCTTTGAATCCTGGACGTAGTGGAGGAAACTATCCTGGGGAAATATGCCCGTGTCCTCGGCGAACAGACAGAACAGAAGCCGGACCAGATAGACCTCTAGGGCGTGGCCCTCATAGCCATTGTCTTTCAAGGCATCATGGAGCCGGGCCATCTTCTCCGCCGCCTTGACGTTGACTTCCACCAGGCTGCCTTGGATTCGTTCTGTCCGGTAGCCGGCCAAATCGGCGAACCGTTTAATATTGTCTGCCAAATTTTCGGTCTTGAAGCCGAAATATTCCCCGGTCGAACGCCTGGTCAACCTGATATGTTCAAAGTCGCTGACCATCCAAAGATCCGGGATGTCGTCGGCCTCGACGCTGTCCATATATTTCTTAAGTTGCTTGTAGGCTCCGGCCAGGTTCTTGCCCCTGGACTTCATTTCAATTGCGATATGGCCCGGCCAGAAATAGTCGATGTAGCCGGTGGTGCCGTCCCTCATGGGCAGGGTGGATTCAAAGGTGCCCCCTTCCAAGGGGTCATCCACCCCGAACAACTGGATGAAATCCAGCATGAAGGGCTGGCTTTCGCTTTGTTCGCTGGAGGCGTTCCGCCATTTATGGGAGAAGGCGACAGCGTTCTGATAGATGACGTCCCAGGTCAGTTTCATTAAGAATGGCTCCAAATATATCAGGTAACGAACACTCCGCATACGTCACCCCGGCGAAAGCCGGGGTCCATAAAAAGGGGGCCGGATGACCCGGCCCCCTGATTTTCAAGCTCATTCCAGGGAAGGTTGCTATTCCGCTGGTTTGAGGTTGTTGGCCTTATAGTAGAACATGGCGACGAAGATCGCCCCGCCCACGATATTGCCCAAGGTGACCGGGATGAGGTTATTGACCAGCCCGCCCCAGGAAGCGGTCAACTGCACGGCGCCGGCGTAGTTAGCGCTGCTGCCGACAAAAATGCCCAAGGGGATGAAGGTCATGTTGGCCACGCTGTGCTCAAAGCCGATGGCCACGAAGCCGGCGATGGGGGGCCAGATCATGACGGCCTTGGAAACGCCGTCACCGGAAGAAAGGCTCAGATAAATGGCCAAGCAGACCAGCCAGTTACAGCCGACACCCCGCCAAAAGGCGACATCAAAGGACATGGCGCACTTGACGTTGGCCAGGTTCACCACCGCCGCGGCCCCGGCCGCCCCCGGACCGCCGGGCATGAAGAGCCCGGTGAGGTGGCCCAGAAAAAAGGCCATGAAGACCGAGCCGACCAGGTTGCCGAAATAAGAGATGAACCAGTTTTTAAGCATGCCGCCGAGATCGGTGGTCTTGTGCATGACGGCCGCCGGGCCATACATGCAGTTGCCGGTGAAGAGGTCGGCCCCGGCCACCACGACGCACAACAGGCCAAGGGGGAAGACCCCGGCGAAGACCACGCGGGTCAGGTTGCCCCATATTTCCGGTTTCATGCCGGCGCTCGCCACATGGGCCAGAAGGCTTCCGAAGCCGATGTAGGCCCCGGCCAGAAAGGCCAGGATAATGGCCGGGACAAGGGCCACCTTGGGTTTGTTGCCGCCGATGGTGCAGACGGTCTGGATGATTTCAGCCGAAGTTTTGAACGTACTCATTAATTCCTCCTGTGATCAAACGTTGTTAGGCGGGGATAAAACTCCCGGGCTTTGGCTTTCCTAAGGTCGAGCCGCATCTGGCCGGAAGGCAAAAATTTGGATAAAAATCATTGCCCACCTTATCACAAAACGCGGCCCTTGTCCACTACCCGGCGCCCCGGGATAGGATGGAATATATGCTTGACTTATTTGAAAAAAATAAATTATACTCCTTGACTCCAAGGGACTAAAATATGCGGAGGATGCCGAACGGGCGCCCGGGATCGGGAGGTCAAGGCTGACTGGCCCGGGGCCTCGGATCGACGAGGCGCTGAAGGGCAAAATGTTTATCCTTAAACCTTACTTAAAAGGAGAATCGCATGGCTGTGCTTGATACCTGGAAAGGTTCCGGCAAACCGGAAGGCGTAAGGGCCTTTATGGGCTGGGACGGGGTTTGGATTTCCGATGATGGCATTGACGGGCTGGACATGCTGCGGGCCTATATGGCCAGAGCGGCCTCCGAATCCTGCGGCCAGTGTTTTCCCTGCCGCAACGGTCTAAAAAAAATAAGCGCCATTCTGGAGCGCCTTTGCCAGGGCGAGGATTACCCCAAGGCGGCCGGACGCCTGGAGGAACTGGCCAGGATGGTGGCCGGCAGCGCCCGCTGCGATCTGGGACAGACCGCGCCCCAGCCCCTGTTGGATATCCTGGCGGCCAAACCTGAGCTGATAAAAGCCAGGCGCACCGAGGCCGGAAACTATGTCGGCGCCGTGACCGCCCCGTGCGTGAACGCCTGCCCCAGCCACGTCAATATTCCGGACTACCTGGAAAAGATACGTTATCGCCAGTTCGGCCAGGCCCTGGACCGGGTGATGGGCGATTGCCCGCTGCCCGGGACCATCGGGCGGGTCTGCGTCCGCCCTTGCGAAAGCGCCTGCAAACGCGGGCTGGTGGACGCCCCCCTGGCCATCAAGCATTTGAAGCGCTTTCTGGCGGATGAGGATATCGCCAAGCGTCCCCGGCTGACCCACAAGAAAGCCCCCTTAGGCACGAAAAAAGTGGCGGTGGTCGGTGCCGGCCCGGCCGGTTTGTCCTGCGCCTATTACCTGGCCAAACGCGGGTTCGGGGTGACTATTTTTGAAGCCCAGGAAGCGCCGGGCGGCATGGCCAAATACGGCATTCCCGATTACCGCCTGCCGGCCCCTATCATGGCCCGCGAGGCCGAAGTGGTGGAGGCCGAGGGCGTGGAGATAAAATACGGCGTGAGCATCGGCCGGGACCTGACCCTGAAAGACCTGGAATCGCGGGGTTTCGAGGCGGTCTTCCTGGCTCCCGGCGCGCCCGGCTTTTCCAAGATGAAAGCCGAAGGCGAAGACGAGGGTTATGAAGGCTTCATTGCCGGCGTCCGGTTTCTGGCCGAAGCGGCCAGGGGCCGGAAGGTGGTTTCAGGGGAACGGGTGGCCGTCATAGGCGGGGGCAACGTGGCCATGGACTGTGTGCGGACCGCCTTAAGGCAGGGCTTCAAGGATGTCCAGCTGCTCTATCGCCGGACCTTGAAGGAAATGCCGGCCGACCACCAGGAAATAGAAGAAGCCCAGGAAGAGGGCGTCGTCTTCAATTATCTGGTGGCCCCGGTGAAAATTTTGGCCGAAAACCATAAGGTCACCGGGCTTCTGTGCCAAAAGATGGAACTGGGCGAACCGGACGCCTCCGGGCGCCGCAGCCCGGTGCCGGTCAAGGACGGAGAGTTTGTCCTGCCCTGCGACGTGGTCATTCCGGCCATAGGCCAGGCCGTGGAAGTGGAACTGGTGCTGAAGGGGGCCGGCGGCGGCCTGGACAAGTGGAAAAATCTGGCCGCCGACGCCGTAACCGGACAGGTGGACGGCCTGGAAGGCATTTTCGGCGGCGGCGACTGCGCCACCGGCCCCAGCACCCTCATAGCGGCCCTGGCCGCGGGCAAGAGGGCGGCCGCCCATTTGGCCGATCATCTTGAAGGCCGGGCCGAAGGGGCGACCGGCCAGGAAAAGCTGGAACTGCTGATCGGCAAGATCGGCGTTCTGGATCAAGCGAAAGCCAAGCCCTATCAGGGTTTTACCAAAAAAATGCCCATGCCGATCATGGACCCTCACGAAAGGATCAAGAGTTTCAAGGAAGTGGAAACCGGGGTCAAAGCGCCCGAGGCCGTGCGGGAAGCCGAACGCTGCCTGCGCTGCTTCCGGGTGGCCCTGGCCGCCTTCTGAAAGCCGAAAAGATCGCATGGAACAATATATCGAGATAAACACCCGCCATATTGAGGCGTGCCGGGGGCTTTTTTCCCGGTATTCAATTTGGATTAAGGAGCGGAAATGCCCGTTTTGACTATCAATGGACAAGCGGTTCAATTTGAACCAGGCCAAACCATTCTGGCCGCGGCGACCGCGGCCGGAATAAAGATCCCCACCCTCTGCTGGCTGCCGAAAACCGGCCACAACAACGTCTGCCGCCTCTGTTCGGTGGCCGTCAAGGGCGCGGACACCCTTTTGGCCGCCTGCGCCACCCCGGCCAATGAAGACATGACGGTGGAGACGGATACGCCCGAAGTCAGGGCAGTCCGCCGGGAAATACTGAGTCTGCTAATTGCCGAGGGCCGGCACGACTGTTATTTGCGCAAACTGCCGGAAAACATGTGGCCCGCTTATCAAAAGGCGGCTATGGGCCGCCCGCACCGCGAACATCCCTGCCCCGGGGACGGCGCTTGCCGCCTGCAGGAGCTGACCGTGGAATACGGGGTGCATGTCAAAGACCTGGAACCGGAAGGAAGCGGGGAATATCCCCTGGACAACTTCCACCCCATGATCACCCGCGATTTTTCCAAATGCGTCCAGTGCGGGCGCTGCGCCTCTGTTTGCGCCAACATTCAGGTCAACGACGCCATTCCCCCCCAGTTCGGCCGCCGGGCGGAAAAAGCCCACTGGTTTCCGGCGGTGGATTATGACAACTGCACCCACTGCGGCGAATGCCTGCAGGCGTGTCCCACCGGGGCCCTGTCGGCCAAAAAGGCCTGGGGGCTGGTGGACAGGGATGACAAGCTGGAAAAAGTGCGCACGACCTGCCCCTATTGCGGGGTGGGCTGCCAGCAGGAACTGGCGGTCAAGGACGGACGCATAGTTTACGTCAACGGCGTGGAAGAGGCCGAGCCCAACCGCGGCTCGCTCTGCGTCAAGGGGCGTTTCGGCTATGATTTCATCCATAGCCCGGAACGCCTGACCGACCCCTTGATCCGCCAGGCCGACGGCAGCTTCAAAAAAGCCTCCTGGGACGAAGCCCTGGATCTCATAGCCGAAAAATTCGGGCAGGCCATCAAGACCCACGGCCCCGGTTCCGTGGCCGGGGTTTCCTGCGCCCGCAGCATCAACGAAGACAGCTACCAGATGCAAAAACTCTTCCGCGCGGTGTTCAAGACCAATAACATTGACCACTGCGCCCGAACCTGACACGCTCCCACTGTGGCGGGTCTCGCCACAACGTTCGGTTCCGGAGCCATGACCAACAGCTTTGCTCACCTGGAGCAGGCTAAAATGATATTCCTCATCGGTTCAAACACGACCGAAGCCCACCCGGTGGCCGGCGCAATGATAAAAAGAGCCGTCCGCAACGGCTGCCGTCTTATTGTGGCCGACCCCCGGCGGTTCAGCCTCGCCAGGCATGCCGAGCGCCACCTGCCCCTGAAGGTCGGCTCGGATGTCGCCCTTTTGAACGGCCTGATGCGGGTGCTCATCACCGAGGATATTTACGATAAGGATTATGTCGCCAAAAACACCGAAGACTTTGAGGCGCTTCGGGAAGCGGTGATGGATTATACCCCGGAAAAGGCCGGGAGCATCTGCGGGATCCCGGCGGAGGAGATCGTCGCCACCGCCCGCGACCTGGCCTCGGTCAAACCGGTCATGCTGATTTATACCCTGGGCATAACGGAGCACACCTGCGGGGTCAACAACGTCATGTCCTGCGCCAACCTCCAGATGCTTTTGGGCAACGTGGGCTTCCCCCTCGGGGGGGTCAACCCCTTACGCGGCCAGAACAACGTTCAGGGAGCCTGCGACATGGGGGCTCTGCCCAATGTCTACACCAGCTATCAGCAGGTGACCAACCCCGAGGCCAGGGCCAAGTTTGAAAAGTTCTGGGAAGTCGAAGGCCTGGACGACAAGATCGGCCTGATGATGCCGGCCATGATGGACGGCTTGAAAAGCAAGGCTGTCCGTTGTTTCTACGTCTTCGGCGAAAATCTGGCCAACACCGAGCCTGATATCCACCATGTGGAAAGCTGCCTTGAGGCGGCCGAATTCCTGGTGGTGCAGGATATCTTCCACAACGAAACCACCAGGTTCGCCCATGTCATCCTGCCGACGGCCGCCTGGAGCGAAAACGACGGCACTTATGCCAACAGCGAACGCCGCATAAACCGCATCCGCGCGGTCAGCCCGGCTCCCGGCCAGTCCCGGCCAAGTTGGTGGGTCTTCAAGCAACTGGCCGCCCGGTTCGGGCAAAACTGGGCCTCCGATTCCGCCCGGGAGCTTTGGGACAACGAAATCTCGGTCCTCTCGCCCAACCTGTTCGGCATAAAATATGCCCGCATCGAAGGCGACGGCCTGCAGTGGCCCTGTCCCAGCGAAGACCACCCCGGCACCCGCGTTATGCACACTGAAGGAAAATTCACCCGGGGCAAGGGGCTGTTCAAGCCTTCCAAGTGGACTCCGCCGGCGGAAGTGGCCGACGAGGAATATCCGCTGGTCCTGAGCACCGGCCGCCGTCTGTATCACTATCACACCAGGACCCAGACCGGACGCTGCGCCGGCCTCAATGAACTGCTGGGCCGGGAAACCGCCGACATCTCCATTGAAGACGCCGAAGCTCTCGGCATCCGCAACGGGGAATTGATACGCGTTTCCTCCCGCCGGGGCTCGGTCAAGGTGACGGCCAAAGTCACTGACGAAATACAAAAGGGCCTGGTTTGGATGGCCTTCCACTTCCGGGAAAACAACGCCAACTGGCTGACCAACCCGGTTTTCGACCCGATCAGCAAAACGGCGGAATACAAGGCCTGCGCCGTCAAAATTGAAAAATTGCCGGTCCACGAGGCGACCGAAGGCTTCCCCGCCTGATATGGCCGGCCCCGGGATCAGCTTTGGCCGATCCCGGGGCCGGCCGGGGCCATAAGGCTGAAACCGGCCCGATGCGCCTCTTCGGCGGTGTTGAGATTGGAGAAAAGGCCGGGGACGGCCCCGGCCTCGCCCGGGGCGGGGCACTCGCAAAAAACCGTCTTCATCCGGTCCAGGTTTTCCCGCACGGCCGAGCGGCCTTCGTCCAGCCCCCGGGCCAGGACCGGGGCGGCGCCCGGGCCGTAAAAGGCGTAAAGGGGCTCCAGGCGCCCGCCGTGGCGCGGCAGGGCGGCCAGGGCCCCGGCGTCATCCATTAGCTCTTTCAGCCGCTCCACTGTTTTCCAGTCAATGACCGGCATATCGCAGGCCAGGACAAAGACCGGCCGCTCCGGCCAAAAGGCCAGGGCGGTCAGAATGGCCCCCACGGGGCCGGCTCCGGGACGCAGATCCTCCACTTGAGTGAAAGGCCTAAGATCGGTGAAGGGGGCCAGCTTGCGCCGGTCGTCGGCCACTAGGGCGACCTCGCCGAAACGCCCGGCCAGTTCCCCGGCCAGGACTGACAATAACCTCTGCCCGGCCCCGTTCACCAGGTAAAGGGCCTTATCCGCGCCCATGCGCCGGCTGCGGCCCCCGCAGATGACGGCCGCGCCGCAATTCTTAAGATCAACGCCCATTTTTTCAAATTAAGGCAAAAAAAACGGTCTGTCAAGAATTCGGTTGAGCCGCAACAAGCCAGCCAGGGCGCAAAGCAAAAGGGGAAGGGAGCTATGGAAAACAGTTGGGTCACGCGGCGGATCATAAGGATCAACGCCAACGGAAGCCAGGTCGTCGACGACCGGCTGCTGAGGGAAGAGACATATTCCATATTCCGAGGGGAGGAAAAGGTCGCCGCCCTGAACTGCCTGCCCCTGTTCCTGGAACAATTGGCCGTCGGGCATCTGTTTTCCCGGGATATGCTGAGGGACCGCGGGGACATAGCGCGGATCAGGACGGATACGGTCTCGCGCGCCGTCCAGGTCGACTTAAGGACGCGGCCGGCGGAAAAACAGCGGGAACCCGGCGAGGAGATCACTTTGACGGTGGAGAATATCCACCGCCTGCAGGAGAGCTTCAACGAGCGCTGCGACTTGTTCCGCCAAACCGGGGCCGCCCACGGTTGCGCCCTGGCCGAGCCGGGCGGGATAACGATATTTATGGAGGATGTGGCCCGCCACAACGCCCTGGACAAGGTGATCGGAGAGATGGTCCTGGCCGGCCTATCCCCGGCGGGCAAAGCGCTCATTTTCAGCGGCCGCCTGGCCCTTGACATGCTGGAGAAAGCGAGCCGCGGCGGCGTTAAGCTGCTCATAGCGCCCGGCGCCCCTTCCTCGGCGGCGGTGGAACATGCCGAACGGGACGGGTTGACTTTGCTGGGCTTTGTCCGGCGGGACAACGTCAACATCTATACGCACCCCCGCCGGGTGTCTTATTCGCAAAGCCCTTGAAATACTATTGACCCTGTGGCAGAATTGGCCGATATTGTCAAGAGGGAGTTGGGTTAAGGCTCATGTCAAAATACAGGTTCGAGACGATCCAGATCCATGCGGGGCAGGAATCGCCCGACCCCGCCACCGATGCCCGCGCTGTGCCCATTTACGCGACGACCTCCTATGTGTTCAGGGATTCCGCCACGGCCGCGGGACGTTTCGCGCTCACGGAAGCCGGAAATATTTACACGCGCCTGATGAACCCGACCTCCGAGGTGTTGGAAAAGCGCATGGCGGCGCTGGAAGGCGGGGCGGCGGCCCTGGCTTTGGCCTCCGGGGCGGCGGCCGTCACCTACGCCGTAAAGAACATAGCCGTGACCGGCGACCATATCGTGGCCGCCTCGAACCTCTATGGCGGAACCTATAACCTTTTTGCCAACAGCCTGCCGGAACACGGGATAGAAACCACGTTCGTCGATCCGTCCGACCCCGCGAACTTCGGGAGCGCCATCCGCCAAAACACAAAACTGCTTTTTGCCGAAACGCTCGGCAACCCCAACTCGGACCTTACCGATTTGCGGGCGGCGGCGGATATCGCCCATAAGCATGGTATCCCGTTCATCGTGGACAGCACCTTCGCCACGCCTTACCTTCTGCGCCCGATCGAATACGGCGCGGATATCGTTGTCCATTCGGCAACCAAATTCATCGGGGGCCACGGCACGGCCCTGGGCGGCGTCATAGTGGACGCCGGAACCTTTGACTGGGCGGGAAATGATAAATTCCCCGGCCTGTCCAGGCCGAACCCCTCCTATCACGGCGTCGTGTTTTCCGATGCGGCCAAAAACCTGGCTTATATTGTCAAAATGCGCACAACGCTGCTGCGGGACCAAGGCGCGGCCATTTCGCCTTTCAACTCGTTCCTTTTGCTGCAAGGCTTGGAAACACTGTCCCTGCGGGTCGAGCGCCATGTTCAGAACGCGCTGAAAGTCGTGGATTTTCTGAAAGGCCATCCCCAGGTCGAACGGGTCAATCACCCGTCATTGAAAACCGGACGCGCGAAGGAACTCTACGACGAATATTTTCCAAATGGAGCGGGTTCCATCTTCACGTTCGGGATCAACGGGGGGGCGGATACGGCGCGCCGGTTTACGGAAAATTTGACCTTGTTTTCGCTTTTGGCCAATGTGGCGGATGTAAAATCACTGGTGATCCATCCCGCCTCCACCACGCACTCGCAGTTGAGCGCGGACGAACTATCCGCGGCGGGCATAAAGCCGAACTCCATCCGCCTTTCCATCGGAACCGAGCATATCGACGACATCCTCAGCGATTTGGACCAAAGCTTCCGTTCAGTCAGGCAGCCCAGAATATCATAGTCACCGCCGCCGCGACTCGCCCCCCGCCGCCGGCGCGCATTCCTTCACTTCCCCCTTCAGGACTTCCAGGCCGTGGCCGAGGCTGCCCAGAATACAGGACAGGTTTTCCTCCACCGCCTTCGGGCTGCCCGGCAGGTTGACGATCAGGGTTTCGCCGCGAAGGCCGGCCACGGCGCGGCTGAGCATGGCGCGGGGGGTCGTTTTAAGGCTATGAAACAGCATGGCCTGGACAATGCCGCCGGCCTGGCGCTCGATCACCCGGAGGGTCGCCTCAGGCGTGCGGTCCCGGCGGGAAAAGCCGGTGCCTCCCGTGGTGATGATCAGGTCGGCCAAGCCTTCATCGCACATGGCGCTCAAGGTCTCCGCCAATTGGTCCTCATCATCCGGCAGGACGCGATACGCCGTAACCGCATATCCGCCCTCCTCAAGGAGGCGTTTGGCCGCCTCCCCGCTTTTGTCCTCCCTTAAGCCGGCGGCTCCCTGGTCGCTGACGGTTATGACGGCTGCCTTCAGCATGGCGCCTCCCCTTCCCGCGGCGTCGACGCCACCGCCAGGTCATCTCCCACCCGCACCGGGCCGCCTCGGAGAACGCGCGCGAACACACCCTCCCGGGGCATGATGCAGTCCCCCATCCGTTGATATATCTGGCAGGGCGAATGGCATTCCTTGCCGATAATCGTCATTTCCAGGATCGCCTCTCCGCATTTCAGGCGGGTCCCCACCGGCAGGCTTTTTAAATCCAGGCTCTCCACGACCAGGTTCTCTCCGAAGTCGCCGTCCTCCACCTCGGCGCCCTTTTCCCGAAACGCCTGTATCTTGTCGTGGGACAAAAGGCTCACCTGGCGGGGCCCGGGCCCGGCGTGGGCATCACCTTTAAGGCCGTGGTCTTCCACCAGGAGCGCGGCCCCCAGGTTTTTCTTGGGCGTTCCCTTTTGCCCGCTTAAGCAGACCGCCATAATCCTTCCCATGCTTATCCTCCTATCCGCGACATAAGACCGGCCTCTTCCTCGTATTCGCCGGAAGGCCCATGAAACCGGTGTCCCGAGGGCTTTTCCAGGATAGCGCTTTTGATCAGGCCGACCAGTTCATCCTCCGGGATCTCCCGTTGGTAAAGGGGCCGCAGATCCAGCCCGCTCTGGAAATTAAGGCAGGTCTTCAGATAGCCCGCCGAGGTCACCCGCACCCGGTTGCAGCGCTCGCAAAACCGGTGGCTCAGCGCGCTTATGAACCCGATCTTCCCCCGGAACCCGGGCAGGTCGTAATAGACGGCGGGGCCGTTGCCGAAACGGCCGGGACGGGGCGTCAGCGGCCCGAAGCGCTCGGCTAGCCGGGCCGCTATTTTCTTCTGCGGGACCGGGGTATATTGCTTCCCGAGACCCACCGGCATCACTTCGATGAACCGGACGGCGATATCCATTTCCCGGGCCAGCCGGGCCACGCCCTCAAGTTCCCCGGCATTCAGTTCCGCTATGGCCACGCAGTTTATCTTGAGGTTTGTAAATCCCCGGTCCAGGGCGGCCTGGATCCCGGCCAGGGCATCCTTCAGCCGGTCGGTGCGGGTCACCGCCTTGTAGACCGCGGCGTCATGGCTGTTGAGGTTGATGTTCAGGCTGTCGATCTCGCCCGGGCCCAATTCCTTCAGCAGTTTGGACAAAAGAACGCCGTTGGTGGTCAGCGTGACGTTTTCAATGCCCTTAAGCTTTTTGACGGCCCGCAGGATATCCGCGATATCCTCACGCGCAAGGGGCTCGCCGCCCGTGATCTTGAGCTTTCGGATGCCTAAGGCGGCCAGCGCCGCGCAGGTCCGCATGATCTGCCCGAAGGCCGGTTCCTCGGAAGCGTCTTCCCCGTTCTCCGGCCGGCAGTAAACGCAGCGAAGGTTGCAGCGGTCCGTCACCGAAATCCGCGCGTAGTCGATAAGCCTTCCATACTGGTCGATCATTTTCCCGTTGTCTTTCTGATATGGCTTTCCACCAGTTCGCCCAGCCGCGTTATGTCGTCCGGGTGGCAGACCGGCACGCCGTCCAGGCGGATCGGCAGGTCGGTGGCCAGGGCGAGCAGCGTTTCCGGGGCGCAGACGGGCGCGGTCGACACCGCCTGGCGCACCACTTCTATTTTAGGGTGGCCGGAGTGCTTGAAGCCTTCCAGGAATATAAGGTCCAAGCCGCCAAGATGGCCGGCCAGTTCCTTTTCATCCACGCCGCCCCCTACCCGCACCAGCATGGATCTGGCCTCGGAAAAAATTCCAACGCCCGCGGCGCCGGCCGTCATAAGGCGGTGGGTATCCGTCCCTTCCACGTCCGGGCTGAAATCGTGCCCGTCATGCTTGATGACCCCGCACCTGAATCCCCGCTCCGAAAGGCGGGGGATCAGCCTTTCGATAAGCGTGGTCTTGCCGGAGTTTTTGACCCCGCTCACCGCCAGGACGGCGGGGCCGGGGCCCGGACCGGTGGACCGGCCCCCGGCCCTGAAATGGCCGCTCCGGCCGCCGGTCTTCTCCAGCAGCCGAACCCCGCCGATCTCCATGGTTTTATCCATGGACTTGCACATATCGTATATGGTCAGAAGCCCGATGCTGGCTCCGGTCAGGGCTTCCATTTCCACGCCGGTCCGGCCGCCGACCTTCACCGTGCAGGTCAGGTGTATCAGTCGGCCGGGCCGGTCTATTTCGAATTCGACGACGCAGTTGTCGATGTTCAGCGGATGGCACAGGGGGATCAGCCCGGCCGTCCGCTTCACCGCCATGATGGCCGCCACCCGGGCGACACCGAGGACGTCTCCCTTGGCGGCCGTTCCCTTTTCCACCGCCTCCAGCACCTCGGCGCTCACCGCGATGGAGCCGCGGGCCACGGCCGAGCGCCGGGTGACGTCTTTTTCCCCCACGTCCACCATCACGGCGTTTCCTTCGGCGTCGAAGTGGGTGAACCCGTTCATACCGCCTCTCCCCCGCCTTGATCCAGCCGCACCAGGCGCACCGCGTCCCCCGCCTTTAACGGGCCCGTGCCGGCCGGTATATCCACCAGGCAATTGCAGCCCCGGAGGCTGCCCAGCACTCCGGAGGAGTGCGGCCCGTCTGCCAGACGCACCCGGCCGCGTCTTTCCGTCCCGCGAATGAAGCGCCGGCCGGGACTGGGCGTTGGAAAGCCGTTTTCCAGAACGCCGTTTTCATATTGGAGCTCCAGCGCCCCGTTCCGGGCCAGGAGCGCCAAGGCCGGACGGGCCAGAAGTTCCATGGTGGCCAGGGCGGCAAAGGGGTTCCCGGAAAGGCTGAGGATCGGCAGCCGGCCGTAAAGCGAAAACATGGCCGGAGTCCCGGGCTTGAGGTTCAGGCCGTGGAAGAGAATTTCGGCGCCGAGGTTTCCCAGGGCCTCCGGCACCAGGTCCCTGGAGCCCACCGACACCCCGCCCGTGGTTATGACCAGGTCAATTTCCCCCGCCGCATCCGAGATCCTTTCGGCAATGGCTTTTTCGTCGTCTTCGCAGGGCTCGGCCAGAACAGCCTCCGCGCCTAATTCCTCCAGGCGGGCGGAAAGCAGCGCGTGGTTGCTGCTGTATATCTTTCCCGGCGGCGGCTCGCCGAGTTCCGGCAGCCACAACTCGTCCCCGGTCACCAAAAGCAGCACCCGCGGCCTTCGGTAGACCCGCATCGAAGAGATCCCCGCCCCGGCCAACAGGCCCGCGTGAACATAATTGAGGCGCTCTCCGGCGCTGACCAGAAGCCCTCCGCGGGCGATGTCCTCCCCCTGGCGGCAGATATTCTCTCCCGGGGAAAGAGCTTTGAAGAGGCGCACCCGCCTCCGGCCCTCGTCCGTCTCCTCCTGCCGGATGACGCAATCCGCCCCTTCCGGGATGGGCGCGCCGGTCATCAGCCGGGCGGCGGTCCCGGGAGTCACGCTTTTTTGCGGCCATTGCCCGGCATATATTTCCTCAATGACCGCCAGTTCGACCGGTGAATCATTTGAGGCCCCCGCGCCGTCCAGGGCCCGAAAGGCGTATCCGTCCAACGGCGAACGGGGAAAGGGCGGGATATCGAAGGCGGCCCTTACGTCTTCCGCGCAGATGCGTCCGTAAAGCCGGCCGATGGCCAGCACCTCAGTTTCCCCGCCGGGAACGACCCGGGAGCGGATGATATCCGCCGCCTGTTCCAGTTCGATTCCCACGGTCAGTTCCCCCGGCCGAAGGAACAGGCGGGAAAGCGGCATTCTTCGCATTCCAGGCAAAGACCGCCGTGACCCAGGGCCGAAAAATCATTGGCCGTCATGACCAACCCGGCGGCCACGCGCGGCAGGACCAGGTCGAAAATGGTGCGCCTGGCATACATCACGCAGCCGGGCAGGCCCATTACGGGCGTACCGTCCTCAAAATAGGCCAGCATGAACATGGCCCCCGGCAGGACCGGCGTGCCGTGGCAAACAGGCCTGGCGCCGCTATTGGCTATGGCTCCGGGCGTCCGGTCGTCCGGATCGACGCTCATTCCGCCGGTACACAGGATAAGATCCGCGCCCGCCTCCCGGCACCTTAGGATGGCCCGCGAGATATTTTCCTTGCGGTCATCGACCATTTCATGCCCGAGGACGGTGATCCCGAAATGGGCGAGCTTTTCCGCAACCACCGGCGTAAAGGTGTCCCGGATCAGACCTTCCGTGATCTCGCGGCCCGTGGTGACTATGCCCGCCTTAAGGGGCCGGTAGGGCCTAAGCTCCAAAAGCGGCGTTTCGCCCGCCAGCGCCCTGACCCGGTCCATCTTCTCTTGGGCGATGACCAGCGGAATCACCCGGACCCCGGCCAGTTTCTCCCCTCTGACGACAGGGGTATTGGTGTGCCGGGAGGCGATGCAAATCTCCCCGAGGGAATTGATGGCCAAGAGCTTTTCCGCATCCACGCGAAAAAGACCGTCCGTGAGCGCGGTCAGTTCTATTTTTCCCTCTTTTACGACGGTCGGCGACATGGCCGTATTCTGGCACACGGCGCGCAAGATTTCCGCCGCGTCATCCTCGTGGAGCATTCCCGCCCGCTTTTCCCAGACATAGAGCTGGAACTTCCCCAGTTTGTGCAGCTCTTCAATGTCCTCCTCCCGCACGACATGCCCCTTGCGGAAGGCGACGCCTTTTTCCTTATCCTTGACGATCCGGGTCAGGTCGTGGCAGAGCACATGACCCACAGCGTCCCTGGTGGCGATTTTCTTCATGGTTTCCCGCCGCTATGGCTGATATTCCGTCCGTGATCAAACTCAAAAAAATGCCGTGTCCAAAACCTTTTGCGGGAATTAGGACACGGCGCGGCCATGATCCGAAGAAACAGCCTCCGGCGGTCATCCGGGGCTGTTTTTCATTCCTTTTCAAAAGGGAGGGTCAGGGAGTTTCCCCCATAACCCCGTGAACCGGGGGCGAATCGCCCTCCGGCCCAGGCGCAATGCCATAGACGCTTGTCCTTAGGCATTTTTGCTCGGAATGATATTCAGTTGTCTCAATAATTATACACCGCCCCGGCCAGGGCTGTCAATGTTGGCAAAGCGGCTTTGTGAGCCGGCCTTTCCCGGACCGGGGCGGAGGAAATTGACCCTTACCCGCAAATTCTGTATACTGCGTAGGGTCTTAAGGCCCCGCGAAAGAGAAACCCCCATGATCCTGACCATCAACCCCCAAAACCCCCAGGGCCGCCTCATCCAGCGGGCGGTGGATATCCTGGCCAAGGGCGGCCTGGTCATCTATCCCACCGACACCCAATACGGCCTGGGCTGCGACCTGACCCAGAAGAAGGCCGTGGAAAAGGTCTACCGCCTCAAAAAGCGCGACCCCAAGAGCCCCTTCAGCTTCGTCTGCTCCGGCCTGACCGACATCGCCCAATACGCCAAGGTTTCCAATTTCGCCTATCGCACCATGAAGCGCCTGCTCCCCGGACCCTACACCTTCATCCTCGACGCCACCCGGCTGGTGCCCCAGCTCATGCTGACCAGACGCCAGGAATGCGGCATCCGGGTGCCGGACCACGCCATAGCCCAGGCCCTGGTGACGGCCCTGGGCCGGCCCGTCATCAACACTTCGGCGGCCCTGGACGACCAGCCGCCCCCGACCGACCCCCGCGACTTCGAGGACCTTTTCAAAAACCAGGTGGATGCCATCATCGACGGCGGCCCCGTTCCCGGCCGCCCCTCCACCATCATCTCCCTGATCGGCGACGATCCGGCCGTCCTGCGCGAAGGCGCCGGGCCCTGGCCAGTCTGAGGCCGAAACGACATTCAATCAGGATCAACGGACCATGCTGGACCTCAAATATGTGCGCGACCATCTCGAAGATGTGGACCTTATGCTGGCCAACCGGAACATGGCCGAAGCGGACCGGCGCGATCTTCTGGGCAAGTTCCGGGACCTGGACCAAAAACGCCGGGCTCTCTTGGGCGAGGTCGAAGCCTTAAAAGCCCGCCGCAACCAAGTCAATGAAGAGATAACGGCCCTGAAGAAAAACGGCCGGCCGGCGGAAGAACTCATCGACCGGATGAAGACCGTCTCAGCCCGCATCAAGGAACTGGACCCGGCGGCAAACCTGGTCGAGGAAGAGGAACGGGCCTTATTGCTGACCATTCCCAACCGGCCGGACGAGAGCGTGCCGGTGGGGCCAGACGATTCCGCCAACCTGGAGGTGCGGCGCTGGCTGGACCCGCCCCAATTCCCCTTCCCGCCCCAAAACCACTGGGAACTGGGGGAAAACCTTATGGATTTCACCCGGGCCGGCAAGATATCCGGCAGCCGCTTCGCCGTCCTGGCCGGGGGCGCAGCCCGCCTGACCCGGGCCCTGATGAACTTCATGCTGGAAATGCACGTGGGCCGCCACGGCTACCGGGAAATATGGCCACCCTGCCTGATCAATTCCGATTCCATGCGCGGCACGGGCCAACTGCCGAAATTCGCCGGCGACTCCTTCAAGATCGAAAACTCCGACTATTGGCTGGCCCCCACCGCCGAAGTGCCCGTGACCAACCTTCACCGCGACGAGATACTGGAAGCCGGCCAACTGCCCATAAGCTACACCGCCTACACCCCCTGCTTCCGGGCCGAGGCCGGCGCGGCCGGACGCGACACCCGGGGCCTTATCCGCGTCCACCAGTTCGACAAGGTGGAACTGGTCAAGTTCACCCGGCCGGAAGACTCCCTGGACGCCCTGGAGCAATTGACCGGCCACGCCGAAGAAGTGCTACGCCAACTCAAACTGCCCTATCGGGTGGTCTGCCTCTCCACCGGCGACATGGGCTTCGCCTCGGCCAAAACCTACGACCTGGAAGTCTGGCTGCCCGGCCCCGGGCTCTACCGCGAGATATCCTCCTGCTCCTGCTTCACGGACTTTCAGGCCCGCCGGGCCAATATCCGCTTCCGCCGGGCCAAGGGCGCCAAGCCGGAATTCGTCCACACCCTAAACGGTTCCGGCCTGGCCATCGGCCGTACCCTGGCCGCCGTATTGGAAAATTATCAGAACCCCGACGGCACGGTCACTGTCCCCGAAGCCCTGCGGCCCTTCATGGGCGGGCAGGAATTGATCGAAAATTAAACACCTACCCTGACCGGATCGCTCCGCTCGCAATGACGGCTTAAATCAACGCTTCTTTATCCTTCGCCTCTCAGTTTTTTCCAGGCTTGGCGGCTTAAGAAGCTATCGGCCGCATTGGCCTCCATTTCCTGGTAAAAGCTCCAGGGAAGAGCAAAAGAGACCAAGTCCCGGCCCAGGGTTTTTCTGAGGTAGAGCCTGGCCGAAATATCGGTCAGGCCGACCACCGCCCTGGGCTGGGCCTGAGCGGCTTCAAATAGCGGGAAAAGGCCGATGCTCTGGCAGCCGGCCCCGAAGGGGATCTTGACATTATCCAGGCCGGGCCGGGCGAAGTTGGCCAAAACGACCAGGGCCGACAATCGCTCGGCATCGGCCAGAAGGATGACCACCCTGGGGGTCAGGCCGGCTTCCAGGCCGGCCAGGGGGCGAACCACCACCACCGGGCCTTCGGGCTCCACCCGGGGCAGATTTTTAAGATAATCAAGGACCAGTTCGGGGGTCTTTTTAAAACCCTCCCCCTCCAGGTATTCTTCCACCATTTCCCGGTCGGCTCCATCGGCCAGCATTTTTTGGCCGCAGGCCCGCCCCGTCTCCCAATGCTTGTTGCCGGAAGAGAGAAAACGCAAAAAGGCCTCCGGGCCGCCGGGGAATTGTTTTTCCTCGGCCTCGCCCAAGCCTAAGCCTCCGGCCGCGCCGGGACAATGGCAGGTCTCCCGGGTGAAGGCCACCACCTCGCCTTTGGCCGCCTGGGCCAGAAGGAACATGGCGCAGCCCCAGCCGCCCTGGCCGGCCTGACCAGGCTGAAACGGCTTGAAACTCCGAGCCCCGGAGGGGATATCATCAGCATAGTAAAGAGCTAGGGGGGGATGACGCAAAGACAAGGCCTGTTCCATGGTCGAAAACATAAGCGCTCCTTAAAAAACGGCATGCCGTTGCTGTAAAGCTTTCGCCACTATGGTAAACGAAATTCGGGGAAAAGGCCAGATAGGCCGGCGTAAACAGCTCAACGCCGGATTGCGGGGCTATATGGAATTCGGACTTGACTTCGGCCTCCCTCTCCGGTTAAATAGTGTTTAACACTATATGACAGTGTCAAGCGCCACAATATTGAGGGAAGCTATGCGTGCTGTGACCGCCTCCGATGCCAACCGCAATTTTTCAGGGCTGCTGCGGGATGTCGCCTCCGGTGAAAGCATCCTCATCGTGTCTCGCGGAACACCTGTAGCCAAGATCAGCCCCGTGGATGCAAAAACCGAAGGAACGGCCGCGAAGGAATCGCTGTTGCTCAGGCTATCCGGGCAGAAAGCCTCGGGACGGCGTGACTGGACACGCAACGAACTATACAACGAGTAGTGGCCATGCGCATCGCTTTGGACACAAACATCCTGGCCTATGCCGAAGGGATCGGGGATGGCGCCAGACAACAGGCATCTCTGGACCTTATTCGAAAAATTACGCCTCCCCGGGTTGTTATCCCCGCGCAATGTTTGGGGGAGTTGTTCCGCGTGTTGACGGGAAAAGCCCGGCGGGACGCCGCCTCCGCGCAAGAAGCGGTCTTGGGATGGACGGATGCCTACGAGACGGCCGACAGCACCTGGACGGCATTTCAGTCGGCTATGGATGTGGCCGCGAACCACAACCTGCAAATATGGGATGCCCTGATACTGGCCGTGGCCGCGGAGCAGCGCTGCCGCCTGCTTCTAAGCGAGGATATGCAGCCCGGGTTCACCTGGCGTGGAGTAACGGTCGTGAACCCGTATCAGGAACCGAAACACCATCTATTGCAAACCATGCTGGCAGATGAAGGACGGCCGCCCCATACGTCGCCCCGACGAAGTCCGGGGTCCATCGGGGAAAAGGCCGGATAGTCCGCCGCGACTTGATATTGTTCCCTTTTCCATAAAATTGTGCTACATATTATATGTCAGCGACGAACTCATCAGGGGTTCATTCCAATCAAAAATCGTCAGGTCAGGCCGAGATGGAAAAATCCAGAAAACTATTTGAAGAAGCGGTGCGGGCCATTCCCGGCGGAGTCAACAGCCCGGTCCGGGCCTGCCGCTCGGTGGGCGGCGACCCGGTCTTCGTGGAGCGGGGCCGGGGCGCCCGGATTTTTGACGCGGACGGCCGGTCCTACCTGGACTTCGTCAGTTCCTGGGGCCCCCTGATCTGCGGCCACGCCGCACCCTGGGTGGTCAAGGCGGCGGCCGAAGCCCTGGAAAGGGGCTCCAGTTTCGGAGCCCCCACCGAGGCCGAGGTGCGCCTGGCCCAGCGCCTGATCGCCCATTACCCCGCCACGGATATGGTGCGGCTGGTCAATTCCGGCACCGAGGCGGCCATGAGCGCCATCCGCCTGGCCCGGGGTGTGACCGGCCGGGACCGGCTGGTGAAATTCCAGGGCTGCTACCACGGCCACGCCGACAGCCTTTTGGTGGCGGCCGGCAGCGGCCTGGCCACCCTGGGGATCCCGGGCTGCCCCGGGGTGCCCCCGGCCCTGGCCGAACTGACCCTGACCGCCCCCTATAACGATGTGCCGGCCTTAACCGAAATAATGACCAAATTCGGTGACGGCGTGGCCGCCATCATCGTGGAACCGGTGGCCGGAAACATGGGCGTGGTGCTCCCGGAACCGGATTTCCTGCCGGCCGTGGCCGGCCTGGCCCGGCAACATGGGGCCCTGTTCATCTGCGACGAGGTCATCACCGGCTTCAGGCTCGGCCTGGGCGGGGCCCAGGCCCTCTACGACCTCAAGCCGGATCTGACCATCTGGGGCAAGATCATCGGCGGGGGCCTGCCCCTGGCCGCCTTCGGAGGCCGCCGGGAAATCATGGAGCGCCTGGCCCCCTCGGGCGATGTCTATCAGGCCGGCACCCTCTCCGGCAACCCCTTGGCCGTGGCCGCCGGCCTGGCTTCTATAGATTACCTGGAAGCCAATCCCTCGGTCTACAACCGTCTGGCTCAAGCCGGGAAAATATGGGCCGACGGCCTGGTCGAACTGGCCCGGGGCCAGGGCCTTACAGTCTGCGCCAACCGGGCGGGCTCCATGGCCACCCTCTTCTTCGCCTCCGGCCCGGTGCGGGATTACGCCTCGGCTTTGACCTGCGACACCAGCCTTTACGGCGCTTTTTGGCGGGGCATGCTGAAACGGGGCGTCTGGCTGCCCCCCAGCCAGTTCGAGGCCACTTTCACCTCCGCGGGCATGGTGCCGGACGATGTGGACACGGCCCTGGAGGCGGCGGCTGAAACTTTCCGGGAACTGCGGCCTTAGGGCTCCATCTTTATCTGTCCTGAATAAAGGCAATTTGTGCGGTCATGCATAAAAAGCGCGATGTAAAAGCTGAAAAATTCTTTAAAAAAATGGATGATCTTTATAATGAAGATCCGGTCCTTTTTAAAGAATATGTAAGATTCAAGGAGGAAAACAAAGGGACGATCTATCATCTCAGCGGGCATGATCTGAATGAACTGATCGAACAGTTCATTCAAAAAGAGAAGGAAGAAACCTAAAAGTCAAACCATTATTAAGATTTAATATTAAAGCTTATGAACGATTGAAATGAAAACGGAGGGCTGACCATGCGAGCACTGATGCTGGACGAGCTGACCCCCAGGGAGGTCGCGGCGGCGCGGGCCTATTTGCTGGACCAGGCCGAATTTTCCGGGGTGGAGGGCCTTTACTGGCTGCAACTGCCCCCCGACCTTTGGAGCGACCACCAGAAACAGGCTCAGGCGAGCGGACTCCCCGGGACCGAATCCTACCGGCTGGCCGTGGAGACGGGGCCGAAGTGGGTGCGGTTTGAACTCCTGGTCCGGGCTGAAACCCTGGCCAACCCCGGCAGCGCCCAGGCCACGACCGAGCAGGCCCTATATATTCTGGGGTGGGCCGACCGGATGGCCCGGGAACTGGGCCTGATCACCTGCGTGGACCCGTCCTCGGGCAAGACGGCTGATCCGGCCGAATCGGCGGCGGAGGAGGAAGAGGGCGACGGATGAATCCAAGGCCTCTTAACTCCGGCGGGCGACCAAGGGCCTCGGCTTTTTTCCTGGCCCTGGCCGGCCTTTTGATGGCCCTGGCCCCGGGTTGCGCCCAGTTGGGCTACGGCTCCGACCCGGAACCGGAAGAAATCGAACTGCCGTCCAACCCCATTGAACGGGCGGCCATTTCAGGCCTTAGGACCAGCTACCGCGACAGCACCCTGTGGCAGATCCAGAAACCGGCCGTCATCAACGTGACTCCGGTGGCTCCCTCCGCCGCCGTACTCCGGGACCATGACCCCAAGGAACTTTACTGCGTCTGCGTGGAATACGAGGCCCGTTACAAGGTGGCCTGGTCCACGGCCTCGGGCAGCGCCTGGGAGCGTACGGTCCGCAACCTGTTGGTCATGAAAACCCAGGCCGACACCTATATGGCCTTAAGGCCACTGAACGTCTGCCCGGCTCTTTGCGAATAAACCAGGGGGGTCAGGCGGAAGGGACGGCCGATGATCCGTCCGGGGGCTTCTCGGGCACCCGGCGCCGTTCCGGCGGAACCCAGCGTCCCATGAGTTCGTTGAGTTTCAGACGCTCGATGGGCTTGGGCAAAAAATCGTTGAACCCGTTTTCCAGAAACATTTCCATCATGCCGGAGACGGCATTGGCGGTGAGGGCGACTATGGGCAGCTTCTCCTTTTCAAAGGGGCCGCCCTTGTCCCTGATAGCCCGGGTGGTTTCCACGCCGTCTAAGCCCGGCATTATGTGATCCATGAAGATCAGGTCGTAGGCGTTATCCTCGACCAGTTTCAGGGCCTCCTCCCCGCTCAGGCAGGTATCCACCGTCATCCGGTAAGGCCGGAGCAGCCCCGCGGCCACCTTGAGGTTTATGTCCAGGTCGTCCACCAGGAGCACCCGGAAATCAGGAGCGACGAAGGCGACGTCCAGGCGGCGCGGCGCCGGGGCGGCTTCGGCCCTGTAAACACCCATGGGCCGGGGGTCGGCCACTTCCTGGATGACGGTGGCGGTGAAGGTCGAGCCCTCGCCGTATTTGCTTTTGACCAGGATATCGCCGCCCATGGCCCGGCAGAGACGGCGGGCGATGGCCAGCCCCAGGCCGGTGCCCTCGATGTGGAGGGTGCGTTTCTGATCTATGCGGACAAAATCGCCGAACAGAAGGTGCAGGTCGGCTTTTTTAATGCCGAGCCCGCTGTCGGAGACCTCGAAGGTCAGCCGGACCGAATCCGGGCCCTGGCTCTCGCAGCCGGCCTTGAACCTGATGGTTCCCTTCTCCGTATACTTCACCGCGTTGGACAGGAGATTCAAAAGGATCTGATGCACCCGGCCCTCGTCCCCGACCAGGCCGGCCGGGATGGCTTGGTCCAGCTCGGTTTCCAGTTTGACGGCCTTGCCGCCCAGGCGGATCTTTATTATGGCCAGCACGTTGTGAAAAAACGGGATCGATTCGTAGCGGGTCTTGATGATCTCCATCCGGCCCGACTCTATCTTGGAAAAATCCAGAATATCGTTGATTATGGACAGTAGACTGTCCCCGGCCCGCTTGATGTCGGCGAGGTATTCCAAGCCGCGGGGGCTGCCGTATTCGCCGGCGGCCAATTCGCTCATGCCGATGATGGCGTTCATGGGCGTGCGTATCTCGTGGCTCATGCGGGCCAGAAAAACGCTCTTGGCGGCGTTGGCCGCCTCGGCCTGGGCAACTTGCTGACGGTAGCGGGAAGAACCGATGAAGCCGCTGATCAGGGTGGCCGCCAGGGACACTATGAGGACGGCTGCCAGGATGTAAAAAAGGTTGCGGAGGGAGACCACCTGTTCATCGGATATGTCCACCCCGGCCACGGCCACGACGCGTCCTCTGGCGTCCAATACCGGGGCGAAGACCGACAACAGCCCGGTGTAACCCTCGGAATAATTGCCCAGGCCCGCGCTGGCCGACTGCCCGGCCAGGGCGGACTCGACCGCCGGCTCGACGGGCAGCGGCGGAGTGCTGAGATCGACGGACTCTTCGGTGAGATCGTTGTCGATTATGAACCGCACCATGCCCGGCTCGGAGGCGGCCCGCAGATAATAGGCGAAGAGCAATCCATGATCATCGGCGAAGGCGATGAGGCGGGTCTTGAGTTCCCAGTAGAGGTCCTTTTCCATATCCTCCGGCCCGTTCAACTGAGCCAGTTCTTCCGGCGTGATCAAAAGGGAGGCGGCCTGGCCGGCGGCCAGAAGGCGGGACTCTATGTTGGACCTGAGGAACTCGGCGGCCGTTTTCATCACCAGGGCCGCGTAAAGGGATACGATCAGCATCAAAAAAGAGGAAGCGAAAATGAGAGGGGTCGTGTAGTGCCTGTTCGGGGGCTTATTCCAATCCATGGCCCTGACCCCCTCCTTGAAGACTTCACCCGGCGGCTTCAGGCCGTATAACAGGCCTTTATACTTTACCCGGCCCAGCCGCGCTTGTCAACACCCCAAGGCCGGACTTTTCTTGACATACGGGACGGATTGCTCTATGCTGATAGACGTTTTTCAGTCAGTTTTCAGGTTATGTTTCAGTCGGACCAAATCCGTCTTTATCGAGATAGCCCTGTTCCCAATACTTAAACAAGGAGGATCTCCATGGCGAAGGTTAAAGTAGGCATAAACGGCTTCGGCCGCATCGGCCGCCAGGTTTTGAAAGCGTTCCTGGAACGCCACGCCGGCACATTTGAGATCGTGGCCGTCAACGATCTCGGCGATGTCAACGTCAATGCCCATCTGTTCAAGTATGACTCCAACTACGGCCGCTTCAAGGGCCAGGTGGAAATCAAGGGCGACAGCTTTCTGATCAACGGCCAGCCGGTCAAGAACTTCGCCTACCGCGACCCCAAGGACATCCCCTGGAAATCGGTGGGCGCGGAATTGGTGGTCGAATCCACCGGCCTGTTCACCGACTATGACCAGGCCAAAGTCCACATCGACAGCGGCGGGGCCAAGCGGGTGATCATATCCGCCCCGGCCAAGGGCGAGGACGCCACCTTCGTCTGCGGCGTAAACCACCAAACCTACGACCCGGCCAAGCATTTCGTGGTCTCCAACGCCTCCTGCACCACCAACGGCCTGGCTCCTCCAGCCCTGGTGGTCCACAACACCTTCGGCATCGAAAAGGCCATGATGACCACGATCCACAGCTACACCAACGACCAGCGCATCCTAGACATGCCCCACAAGGATCTGCGCCGGGCCCGGGCCGCGGCCCTCAACATCATCCCCACCACTACCGGGGCGGCCAAGGCCGTGGCCCTGGTCATCCCCGACCTGAAAGGGCGTTTCGACGGCTATTCCCTCCGGGTGCCCACCCCCACGGTCTCGGTCATTGATTTCGTGGCCCAGTTGGCCAAGGAAGCCACCACCGAGGCCCTCCAGGACGCCCTGAAAAAAGCCTCCGAGGGCGAACTCAAGGGCATCATGGGCTATGACGAGGAAGGCCTGGTCTCGATGGACTACAAGGGCGACGAGCGCTCCTCCATAGTTGACGGCCCCTTCTGCCAGGTCATCGGCGGCCGGCTGGCCAAGGTCGTGGCCTGGTACGACAATGAATGGGGTTATTCCAACCGGGTCACCGACCTGGCGGCCTTTATGGTCCAGAAAGGCATCTGAGGCCTTTCCTGATCATTAGTAAATGATGACCCAGGTGGGGAGCCTATTGTTCCCCGCCTGGGTTTTTAGATAATACCTTAACTATTTCCCATATTTTAAGGGGCGGACCCCGCCCGATGAGGCTAAGGATGAACCTGGAGGAACAACTTCTGACCCATCTCCGGCAAATCGTGCCGGTCAACGAGGCTCTGGCCTATAAGGCCCGGATCAGGGAGGACGCCCTGGCCAAGCCCCGCGGCGCCCTGGGCCGCCTGGAAGACTGCGCCGTGCGGCTGTCGGCCATCCAGAACCGCTTGAAGCCCGGCCATGAAAACCGCCTTATCGTGGTCTGCGCCGCCGATCACGGGGTGGTGGCCGAGGGGGTCAGCCCTTACCCCAAGGACGTCACCCGCCAGCAGATAGCCAATTTCGCCGAAGGCGGCGGAACCATCACCGTCCTGGGCCGCCACGCCGGGGCCAAAGTCATTCTGGCCGATGTGGGGGTGAATTATGATTTTCCGCCCCACCCGGCCATCCTGGATTTGAAGATCGCCCACGGCACCCGCAATATGGCCCAGGGGCCGGCCATGACCCGGGAGGAAGCGGTCAGAAGCGTCCTGGCCGGGCTGGAAATAGTACTCCAGGAACCCCGGGTGGACCTGGTGGCCGCGGGAGAGATGGGCATCGGCAACACCACGCCCTCCTCGGCCATCTGCTCCCTCTTCCTGGGCCTTCCGCCCCTGGAGGCCACGGGCGTAGGCTCGGGCCTGGCCCCGGAAAAAGTGGCCCACAAGGCCGCGGTCGTCCAGAGGGCTCTGGAGATCAACCGGCCGGATGTAAACGACCCCCTGGATGTTCTGGCCAAAATAGGCGGCCTGGAAATCGGGGCCATGGCCGGGGTCTTTCTGGGCGGAGCCCTGCGCCGGGCCGGAGTGATCATTGACGGCTTCATTGCCGGGGCGGCGGCCCTGCTCGCTGAAAAAATGGCCCCGGCCGTGCGCGAGTATCTCTTCGCCGGCCACTGTTCCAAGGAAAAAGCCCACCGGGCCGTCCTGAGCCATCTGGGGCTGGCCCCTCTTCTGGATTTGGAGATGTGGCTGGGCGAAGGCAGCGGCGCGGCCGCGGCCATGTACATACTGGAATGCGCGGCGGCCCATTTCAATGAAATGCGCACCCTGGAAGAGGCCATGGTCAACGACACCCTGGACCGGACCGCTGATAAATAATCTTTGAACAAAAAATCATTATTTTTGAACAAGCCCTAAAACCGCCCGGCTGAAGGCGGTGTATTGGAGCTTGAAATGTCCTTTCAAACCCTGCGGCTTTTGGTTACCCTGGGCCTGGCGCTCCATTTCCTGGTCCGCCTCAGGCTGGCCTACGGCGCCGGCAACTGGTTCCCGCCCGTGGCCCTGGCCCTCCTGGTCCTTCTCCTGCCCCAAATCTGGCCGGGCCAGGTCCAATCCTGGCCGGAGCCGACGGCCGAATGGTTCCTGGCCATCGGTCCCCTGACCCTGGGCTATATCCTGTTGTTTTTCCTGGCCGCCCTGGCCTTGGACCTGGCCCGCCTGACCCTGGCCGGAGCCGTTGCCCTGGGTGCCCAGGGTGCCCGGCCGGTTTTTTTGACGCTTGAAAAAAGCGTCACCCTGGCCCTGGTCCTGGCCGCGGCCGCCCTTGTGAATGCCTACCACATGGCCTATAGCCCCCGGTTGGTGAAGGTGGAACTTAAGACCGCCAAGCTGCCGGCCGGGGTGGACGAATTGAGGATAGTCCAGGTCAGCGACATTCATCTCAGCCGCTATATCGGGGATGGAGAACTGAAAAAAATGACGGCCCTGGTCCAGGAGGCCGCCCCGGACCTGGTGGTCTTCACCGGCGACCTTCTGGATTCGCCCCCGAGCGCCGTCTGCGAAAAGGAGGCCGAACTCCTGGCCGGGCTCAAACCCCGCTTCGGGGTCTTCGCGGTTCTGGGCAACCATGAAAGATATTTCGGTCTCCCGGCGGCCCTGGATTTTTACCGCCGGGCCGGGATCAAGCTACTCCGGGGCCAGGCCGAGGCGCTCCCCGGGCTGGTGGTGGCCGGAGTGGACGACGAAGCTTTCGGCGAAAGGAAAGACGCCGGACGGCTCCTGGAACCTTTCCGGGACGACCGCCGGTTCATCCTTTTTTTAAAGCACCGTCCGGCTCCCGCCCCCGGCTCCGCGGGCCTGTTTGACCTGCAGCTTTCCGGCCACACCCACGGCGGCCAGATCTGGCCCAACCATTTTCTGGCCGCCAAGGCCAACGGCCTCTTGCACGGCCTCCACCCGGCTCCCGGCCGGGGCTGGATCTACGTCAGCCGGGGAGCGGGATTCTGGGGCCTGCCGCTGCGCTTGCTGGCCCCCCCCGAGGTGACCCTGTTCGTTCTCGGCCGCGGCCTTTAGCCGGCTCTGGCCAAAAAACGCGTTTTAAGTTATAATGGCTCTTTACCAATTCTGCCCGGCCTTTCGGCCCCAGGCGACTTTAAAGACCACCAGAGGTGCATCATGGCCGGAAAGAAGGCCGTCAAACTGTCCAAACTCCCCTTCAATGAACTGAAGGACAAAGCTAAAGACCTCGATGGCTTCAAAGCCATGAACCGCTTTGAGATCACCACCGCCCTCCTCCAGTCTGAAAACAAGCCTGGCGCGGAAAACCCCCGTACGGTCAAGCCGGAAATAAAGGCCATCTCCGCCCAGCTGGAGGCAGCCCCGGACAAAAAGACCCGCCATGAACTCAGGCGGGCCAAGGCTCGGCTGAAGCGGGCCACCCGCCGCTATTTATAAGCCGGCCATGCCCCACCGCCCCGCCCGGCGGGCCGCATATCTGGCCGGACTGTTGATCTTATTGGCCGGAGCCTGCGCCGGGCCGGAATACGGCCTGAAACCGCCCATCACGGCTGACGTGGCTGAGCTGGCTCCAATCAGTCTTAAGATCGAAGTGCTGGACTTCCGATGGAATTACACGGCCGCGGGCCAGTCCCTGGCCGTTTCCGGCCGGGTCAGGAACAACACCGGGGCCGTCCAGCGGCCGGTTTTCATCTACGCCATGCTTTTTGATGAGACCGGCCGGGCCGTGGGCCTGGGCGAAGCCCGGGTCAGCCCGGACCTGATGCCCTCGGGCGGCGAAGGCAGCTTCCAGCTGACGGTGAAAACCAGCCGCCCCCGTTCCGGACGGAAGGGACCCATCCGGCATTTGCGCCTCCTGACCAACGCCCGAAACGAGTGACGGGGCCCCCGTAAGACCCCTCCTCCCTTACAGGAAAAACCATGAACCTGATTCGGCTCGTCCTTCTGACCCAGCGCCCGGTTCGGGCCGCCGCCCTGTTCCTGGCTCTGGCCGCCACCCTGGCCTGCGCCCACAACTCCCAGCCGAACGTCCTGACCCACACCAGTCACTGGGCCGTGCGCACCCCGGACAGCCTGGCCATCGACGTGGTGGAATACACCTGGGCTTTTTTTAATAAAGCCAACCATATCCGCATCACCGGCCAAGTGAGGAACAACTCCGACCAAGCCCACCAGTCAGTGACCTTGGGGTTGACCCTGACGGATGAAAAAGGCGAAGTGGTGGCCAGGGGCCAAACCTTCATTGTTCCCGCCTATCTCCGTCCCGGGGCCATAGGCAGCTTTGAACTGGTGTGCATGGTCGCCAGGACGGGCCGGAACCTGCCGGAAGGCCGCCTTTTGACCACGGCCCGGACCACCGCCTCCCACTGAATATCCCGGCCTCTCAGGCAGGGAAAACCGATTTCCTCCCCCCGACCCTCCCGGGAGGGCCACCCTTGCCAGGAAGCCCAAAATGTGGTATAAGAATTACAGTTAACCAAATTTGCTTTCGGTTTAAACGCGGGCTAACAGGTTTGGGGAGTCTGATTTGAGCCAAGCCAATCGCCTAAATATCTGCGTCATCCCCGGCGGTCGGGGGCGGGTCTATAGTTTCCAGATCCGCCCGGCCACGCTGACGCTCATGGCCGTCCTGACCCTGACGGCCATGGTTTTATTGACCAGCTACGCTGTTCACACCTACCGGGTGAGGGATCGCTTTGTGGATCGCTCCGGGGAAATGGAGACCCTAAAGGCGGCCAACACCGCTCTGGAGGCTCAAACGGCGGCCTTTTCCTCCACCTTGAGCGCCCTGGACGGCAAGTTGCGCCGCCTTGGCGAACTGACCGCCGTTCGATCGACCCTGACCGATGAGATCAGGATCCAATTGGGGTTGCCCCGGGAAACGCCGGAAGACGAAGTGTTGCCCCGCCTGACCGCCGCCGTGGCCTGGGCCGACCGCCCCGGCGCGGGCGGCAACCCGGAAAACCCGGAAAGCGGTTCCCGGTATTTGATCCGCAACCTCAACCTCGATCTGGAGCGCCTGATGGCCCTGGCCGAACAGGCCGAACTGGATTTGATACTCATCAACGAAAGTCTGAGCGGAACCGGCTCCATTCTGGCCGCCACGCCCACCATACTGCCCATGAACCAGCCACATATATCCTCGCGCTTCGGTTTCCGCCAGTCGCCCTTCGGCGGCCGGTCGTCGGACTTCCACCGCGGCATCGACATTCCGGCGTCCCACGGGACCCTGATTCGAGCTCCGGCTGACGGCACCGTGCTGGCCAGCGGCCATTCCAGCGGCTACGGCCTTTTGATGACCATTGATCATGGTTACGGCCTGGTCACCCGCTACGGACACCTGGAGAGCATCCTGGCGGAAGCCGGCCAGACCGTCCTCCGCGGCCAGCCCGTGGCCAGGAGCGGCAACAGCGGACGCTCCACCGGACCCCATCTGCATTACGAAATCCTACTCGGGGGCGTACCCACCGACCCCTTGGAACTTCTGGCCACAGCCTCGCCGACCCTGTTCCAGGAAGTCAGGATACAGGAAGATGCCGGCGCCCGAGGCGCCCTGCCCTCCGGAGCGGCCGAACCCTGAAACCACACTCCCCTGATCCGAAAACCCCAGCAAACCCCGGCCGGCGGGGTTTGTTGTCTGAACCAGAGACCTTGCGCCCTCCCGGCGCCAGGGAGTAACTATGATATCCGTTTTGCGAAAAATATTCGGTACGGCCAATGACCGGGAAATAAAACGCTACAGCCAGGTGGTGGACCAGATCAACCGCCTGGAAGCGGATTTCCGGATACTCTCGGATGCGGCCCTGGCCGGGCGGACGGCAGTTTTCAAAGAGCGGCTGGCCCGGGGCGAAACCTTGAATGACCTTTTACCGGAAGCCTTCGCCGCCGTGCGCGAAGCCGGCTGCCGGACCCTGGGGCAACGCCATTTCGATGTCCAGCTCATGGGCGGGTTAGCCCTCCATGAAGGGCGAATCGCGGAGATGAAAACAGGCGAGGGCAAGACCCTGGCCGCGACCCTGCCGGTCTATCTCAACTCCCTGGCCGGCCGGGGCGTCCATGTGGTCACGGTCAACGATTACCTGGCCCGGCGCGACGCCGAGTGGATGGGCCGCCTTTACCACTTCCTGGGCTTGTCGGTGGGCGTCATTGTCCACGGATTGACCGACCCGGAGCGCCACGACGCCTACCGGGCCGACGTCACCTACGGCACCAACAACGAATTCGGCTTCGACTATCTGCGCGACAACATGAAATCCCGCCTGGAGGACTATGTCCAGCGGGATTTTTATTTCGCCATAGTCGATGAGGTCGATTCGATCCTCATAGACGAGGCCCGCACGCCCCTGATCATCTCCGGCCCGGCCGAAAAATCGACCGACCTCTATTATAGGGCCGATCGGGTCATTCCCCAGCTGAACCGCGATGTCCACTACACTCTTGACGAAAAAGGGCGCAACGCCAACTTCACCGAGGAAGGCGTGGCCAGGGCCGAAGAGATACTTGGCTTACCCAACCTCTATGACCCGTCCAACATCGAAATACTCCACCACCTGACCCAGGCCCTCAAAGCCCACGCCATCTTCACCCGGGACAAGGATTACATAGTCAAGGACAAGCAGGTGGTAATCGTCGATGAGTTCACCGGCCGCCTCATGATCGGCCGCCGCTATTCCGACGGTCTGCACCAGGCCCTGGAAGCCAAGGAAAAGGTCAAAATAGAAAGCGAGAACCAGACCCTGGCCTCCATAACCTTCCAGAATTTTTTCCGCATGTATGAAAAACTGGCCGGCATGACCGGCACGGCCGACACCGAGGCGGCCGAGTTCGCCAAAATATACAAACTGGGCGTCACCGTCATCCCCACCCACCGCCGCATGATCCGCCTCGACCACCAGGACGTCATCTACCGCACCGCCCGGGAAAAATACAACGCGGTGGTGGAGGAGATCGAGGCTCTCCATAAAAAAGGCCAGCCGGTCCTGGTGGGCACCATCTCCATCAGCCACTCGGAACATATTTCCGAAATGCTCAATAGGCGAGGCGTGCCCCACAATGTTCTGAATGCCAAACAGCACGAACGGGAAGCCCTGATCGTGGCCCAGGCCGGGCAGGCGGGCCAGGTGACCATTTCCACCAATATGGCCGGCCGGGGCACCGACATCGTCCTGGGGCCGGGCGTGCCCGCTTTGGGCGGACTGTTCATCCTGGGCACGGAAAGACATGAATCCCGGCGCATCGACAACCAGCTCCGGGGCCGTAGCGGCCGCCAGGGGGACCAGGGCGAATCCCGGTTCTACCTGTCCCTGGAAGACGATCTCATGCGCATTTTCGGCGGAGACCGTTTCAAGGGCCTCATGGAACGCCTGGGCATGACCGAGGGTGTGCCCCTGGAGGCCAAGCTCATCAGCCGGGGGATTGAAAACGCCCAAAAGCAGGTGGAAAACCACAACTTTGAAATCCGTAAACACCTCCTGGAATATGACGACGTCATGAACCGGCAACGGGAAATAATTTACAGCCAGCGGCGCCGCATCCTGACGGGCGAAGGCCTGCCCGACCACGTGCTGACCATGTTCGAAGCCCAGGTGCTGAAACTGGCCGACCAGTTCGCCGACCAGCGGACCGAGCCGGCCAACTGGGACTGGGAAGCATTCAGCGGCGATGTTTACCGTATTTTCGGCTTCCCGGCGGCGAGCGGCGATTTCGAAACATTCACCGCCGATGCCCTGGCCCAGGCCATCTATGACCGGGCCAAGGCCGACTTCATGGCCCGCCGGGAGGAACTGGGGCCGAACCTTTCGGATGAACTTGGCCGCTGGCTCCTTCTCCACGCCCTGGACAGTCAGTGGCGGGACCACCTTTTATCCATGGACCGGCTCAAGGACGGCATCGGCCTGCGCGGCTACGGCCAGAGGGATCCCTTGCGCGAATATCAGCGGGAAGGCTTCGACTTGTTCAGCGAAATGCTCGAGCGGGTCCGGGCAGAATCTGTCTCGCTCCTCACCCATGTCCAGGTCAAGCGTGAAGAGGAGGTGGCCGACTTGGCCCCCAAGGATAACCCCAAGCGCCTGACCCTGTCCCACGGCCGCGAAACAAACGAACCGGAAAAACCCCAGCCGGAAACCCGCTCCGCCCCAAAAATCGGCCGCAACGATCCCTGCCCCTGCGGGTCTGGTAAAAAATTCAAGCAATGCTGCGGTAAATAAAAGCATTTCAGGGCCGCGCGCCGGATGGCTTTACTTTTTTTTTATTAGCGGCTATAATTATAGTCTATTTTTCAATATTGCTTTTCCCAAACCACCAGCAACAAGTGAGAAGGGTTATGCCTCTGAAACTCAAGACGCAGGAAGCCGGCCGATTTGTCGAAGTCAATTTGAAAATAGCCAAGAAAAAATTCCCCCTGGTTTCCGAGGCCCTGACGGCCGTGCTGGCCTTGGCCGGTCAACAGGTCAGCCTGGGGACGCCCCGGGCGGCCAAGGCCGTCCCGGCCCGCAAAGCCGGCCGCCCCAAAGCCGCCAAAAGCCGCCGCTCCGAAAAAAAACCGGCCTCGGCTGAAACCGCGGCCTTGATCCGCGATTTAAGAACCAAAGCCGGTTTAAGTCAAAAAGCCCTGGCCGTCAAATCAGGTGTCAGCCAAAACCAGATCTCGCTGCTGGAAACAGGCAAACAGCGCCTGAGTCCGGCCCTGGCCAAAAAACTCGGCCGGCTGTTCAAGACGTCAATCACGACGGGGAGTTGACCGGGCTGCCTTAACCAGGTTGGCCTACGGTGATAAAATGGCGCTCCGGGATCAAGTGGGGACTGCGGGGGGATAGACCGCCATTTGGGGGGTTTGTCAAGGAGTTTACCAAAAAGGGAAAGGGCTTCAGAGTGATTCTCTGAAGCCCTTGAATTTCAAGGTGGGCCGATATGCCAAAAAATAAACTGCATCTGGAAAAAAGATTGTTGAGCCAGTATTTACTTGTCTTGATCGCTTTTTTTCTGATGGTGATGATAAGCAATTTTTATGCCGGGGATATCGTTACCAAACATCTGGCCACCTATGGCGAAGAAGCTATAATCGCTTCAGCCGAAACTCTTCAAACCTACCTTGAAGGGCATCAGATCACTTTTGAAGACGTGGCCTATGTTGTCGCGGAGCTGTACAGGGAAGACGCCAGCCTCGAGGAAATCACCCAGGAACTGGTGAAATGGAACACCCGCCTGCATGGCAATGACGCAAGATACAAAGGCTTCCTCTTCATTTACGGCGTTATCGACGGGCAATTCGTTCAGGGGTCAAACTGGAAAGTCCCGGCTGATTACGTCCCGTCAACCCGTCCCTGGTATATAGGCGCATATGAACAAAATGGAAAAACCTATTACTGCGACCCATATATTGACGCCCAGACCGGCGAATGGATCATGTCGCTTTCAAAGGTACTGCATGATGCAAACGGAAAACCTTTCGGCGTACTGGCCTTTGATGTTTTTCTCTCAACAATAGCGGACTATGTAGGCGGCATGCATCTTATGAACCATGGTTATGGCGTGCTTTTGGATTCCAATCTGCGGTTCATCGTTCATCCGAACGAATCTGTCTTTGGCGTAAAAATGGATGATGTTGAAAAAGAAAAGGCGACCGCCATGCGTGAGGATGATAAATTAAACGCCTTTAATTATATAAATTTTTCGGGAGTGAACAGTGTTATGTTCAGCCGGAAGCTGTTTAACGGCTGGTACCTCTATGTATCTACTCCTTATGATGAGTATTACAGAGATGTCAAAGTCATGTTTATCGTATTATCGTTGGCCGGGATGGTGTCAACAGTGACGTTGTGCGGTCTTCTGACGGTTTTGCACAGGGGCAAAGCCCGGTCGGACGAAGCAAACAGGATCCAAACCTCCTTGCTTGAAAAAGCCAACGCCCAGGCGGCCGCTGTTTCCGAGGCGCACAAACGCGCCAAGGGTATGCTGGACACTACTCCGTTCGGCTGTAAAATGTGGGACAAGGATCTGCATATTTTCGACTGCAATAAAGCTGCCGTCAAGCTCTTCGGGCTAAAAGACGAACAAGAGTATATGGACCGTTATTTCGAGATGTTGCCGGAACACCAGCCAGACGGATCCCTTTCCGCCGAGAAAGCCGCGTTTTACGTCCAAAAAGCCTTCGCGGAAGGCCGGCAGGTATTTGAATGGCTCTACCAGCTGCCCGACGGCACTCCGCTACCATCGGAGGTTACCCTCGTCCGCGTTGATTACGGACAAGACGTTGCCGTAGCGGGGTATATACGTGATTTGCGCGAATATAAGCAAATGATGGCTGAAATTGATAAACAAAACGAAATCATAAGCAGCGAGCAAAGAAAAAGTGAAAAATTGGCGCATTGGTATAAATCTATTCTTGACGCTACGCCGCTTCTCATTACGGTTACAGACGCGGATATGAACTGGACGTTTGTGAACAAGGCGGTCGAGGACTTTTTAGGGATGAAACTTCCTGATATGCTGGGCAGGCCATGCAGTAATTGGAACGCTGAAATCTGCAATACGGAAAATTGCGGCATAGTCTGCGCGAAACGCGGTTTAAACCGTACATACTTTAAGCAAAATGGAGGTTCCTATCAGGTAGACATCGAAGTATTGAAGGATCTGGACGGCGATACGTCAGGCTATATCGAAGTTGTGCATGATATAACATCTCTTCAGGAAGCCGCTGAAAAATTGGAAGCGGCTTTGACCGAAGCCCAAAACGCCAATATAGCCAAGAGTGAATTCCTGTCAAATATGTCCCACGAGATACGGACGCCCATGAACACCGTCCTCGGCATGACCGAACTTTTGCTGCACGAGCCGCTGAACGCGCGCCAAAGGGATTACGTCCATGATATCCATGTGTCAGGTCAGTCTCTTTTGGCCATTATCAACGACATATTGGATATGTCTAAAATCGAAGCGGGGAAATTGGGGCTTAACCCTATACATTACGACTTTCAAGTATTTTTGGATAACCTTAGCTCGATGCTCAAATTTGTGTCTGAAAATAAGAATATAGATTTCCGGTTTGAGGCCGGGCCGGACCTGCCTGAGTATCTGTTCGGCGATGATATCAGACTCAGGCAGGTATTGACCAATATCTGCGGGAATGCTGTCAAATTTACCGAAAAAGGCTATGTCCGGCTAAAGGTGATTAAGGAAAATCAGCAATTGCTGTTCGAAATCAAGGATACCGGCACGGGCATCAAAAAAGAGGACATGGGGAAGCTATTCAACGCCTTTACTCAAGTGGATACGCATAAAAACAGGAAGGTTGTCGGGACAGGCCTGGGGCTTGCCATCAGCAAATCCTTTGTTGAAATGATGGGCGGCAACATAACCTTTGACAGCGAATACGGGCAGGGAACTACTTTCAATATCAAGATCCCGATCGTGGCCGGCAACGAGGAAAAAGTCCGGCATGATGAAAAGGAACATATGGTACAGCCTATAATCGCGCCGGAGGCCAAAATTTTGGTGGTTGACGACAACAAGTTTAACCTCAAGGTGGCGGGCGGGCTGCTCAACCTGTCAAAAATCGAGCCAATAACGGCGTCTTCCGGCCAAGAGGCCATTGAAATGATTTCCCAGGGCGATTATGACATCGTATTTATGGACCATATGATGCCGGAAATGGATGGGGTTGAAACGACCGGCGCGATAAGAAGGCTCGGCGGCAAATATGAAAACCTTACGATCATCGCGCTGACCGCCAACGCCGTGTTTGGCGCAAAGGAGATGTTTTTGGCAAACGGATTCAACGGGTTTATTTCAAAGCCTATCGACATTCATGAATTGAATGAAATCCTGAAAGAATGGCTGCCGCCGGACAAGATCGAGCCGGTGACGGAACCAGGCGGGGCGCAGGCGGATCAAAAGGGGACCGGCTCGGATGAATTCATGAATTCGCTTGAAAGCGTAAAGGAAATAGATAAGGATCTAGGCCTGAGCCGCGTGGATGGCGCGGTGGATATGTATCAAATAACGTTGGAACTATTTTACAATAACCTTATAGGGGAATGTGACAATATGTCCGCGCTTTTGGAGGGTAAAGACATAAATGGATTTGCGATATCAGTTCATGCGATGAAGTCCATGCTTTCCACCATCGGTGCGATGACGCTGTCTGAAGCCGCGTTGGAGCTGGAATTGGCCGCAAAGAAGGAAGAGGCTGATTATTGCCTGAACCACTACCCTATTCTTCTGGAAAATCTCCGTGCGCTGCATAAGCGCCTGTCGGCCGTTTTCCAAAGCATGGAAACTATCTCCGCTTAATCTGATCTCCAAAATTCACCAACGAATTATTCAGGCTTTGATCAATGATCGAAATACTTATGTAAGCTTTATCGATATTGCCGATTATGCCATTAATCATGCTGGTTATGGAGGAAATCGATTCAACCGACTTCTTAGAAAGAACTTCCGATTCGGAAACGGTATTCTTGGATTTGCTGGCAAGTTTTCTGATTTCATCCGCGACCACAGCAAATGTTTTACCGGCTTCGCCCGCCCGTGCCGCTTCCACCGCCGCGTTCAATGAAATAAGATTGATATAAGACGCAATTGAATTGATGTCTGTTGATATGTTGTTGTATTTCGTGATCACATCATTGAGAACATCAATCAGATTATTGATATCATGCGATTTATTTTTTATATCGGCGATATCATGCGTAAGGTGATCTATGCTTCTCATGTTTGATTCCGCTATTTTTAAAATGATGCCCTTTTCTTCGACGATTTCATCGCGGAGCTTTTGGATGCAGTTGTTTGGAATGCTCAGGCCCAAGACTATTCTTCTGGCCATATCATAGCAGGAATCACAGCCGCACGCCCCGCAATCAAATATCTTTTGCGCCGGCGTCTTTTTATTAAGGGCGGTATAAGCCTGTTCTATCTGTTCATCCGTGACTGACTGCCGCGTAATGGCTCTGGAGGGATATTTTCTGATAAAATCGTCCAGTCTCAGTTTGCGGTCGTATTGCCGCAAGAGCCGTTCGTAATGTTTAGCGTTATAATGGCCTAACACACTCTTCCGGTTTTCCTCCATGATCATGCCTGTCTGGAATCTGCTTTTATTGTGCTCTACGCCGGTACCGATATTACAGCCATCATGGCAGTTCAGCACGTCGAACACAGCCGGAAGACAATCCTCGCTTTCATGGGCAAATTCCCTGAGCGCGTCATAGACGATTTGCGGACCTTCCGCCTGGTCCACGCGCACCTTTTTGCCAAAATAAAATTCAATATTTTCCTTCAGCCCGCCAGGCATGGGATACAGACGCCCAAACGCCGAATCCGCATGGTCAAACCCGGAAGGATTGGCCGGAAGTTGAATATTATTTTTTTCTATATACGCGAGCAGTTTTTTGATAGTCACGTTATATTTTACATAGCTTGTGGCCTCAAATTCGTGGGCTTTTGCGATGCACGGGGAAAGCGCCGCGATGCTGTCGCTGATATTTTCGTACTTCTTCATGTAAATGGCGGCGCAAAGCATCGGGCTGTGCACAGGCGAGAGGTATTTGAGCAAACCTGGCTGATACAGTTGGATGAAATCCACAATGGCCGGGCAAGGCTGCGTGATAACTGATTTTGGATTGTCTCTCTGGATCAGACGGATATGGCCCCAGGTGCAAATGTCCGCGCCGAGCGAAACGTCATATATCTTGCGGACGCCTATATTCCGTAGCCAAGTGAGCAGTCTTCCGCCGTCCTGGCCGTTTACGCGGTGCGCGGGAGCGACCATCATGGAAATCTGAGCCTTATTTTTCAAATCGTTTATGAATAATTCCGTATCGTCCTCGTAGTCCCTTACTTCGTGCCGACAGGTGGAGATGCACGAACCGCAGGCGATACATCTTTCGTTATTGACCGAAATGTTGATTTGACCGTCCACCATCAGGACATCGTTGGCCCCATCTATGGGACAGGCCCGGATACAGCGGTTGCAACCAACGCATTTTGTTTCGTCATTCGTGATGAGTCTGCGCATAAAAGCCATCTCCAATACCAAGATAATATTTAATATAGTAGTTGTTGATATCAATTATAACACATTGATATAAAGTATTCAACTCGCAACCCATTTAATAATTAATTAAAATAATTACAAAATTTTAGCCATGGCTCTATTTCCGGGTGTTGCATAATCAGTCTTCAAATGATATACTTATGCAAATACATATATTTTGTAAGGAGACCAAAATTATGGGCAAACCAAAAATCGTGGCGATCGATGACACGCCGTTCATCTGCGATACGCTAACAGCCTGGCTGAAAGGCACCTACGAAATACGAACCTTTCTATCAGGCAAGGAAGGCTTGCAACATCTTTCGGACAATGATGCTGATTTGGTATTGCTTGATTACGAAATGCCCTCCATGACGGGATACGAAGTGTTGATGAGTATTAGAACAAATAAAAAGATAAATAAAATACCCGTCATCTTCCTGACAGGCGTCACAAATGAGCGGATGGAAGAGGAAATGATGGAACGCGGAGCGTCCGACTTCATACGCAAACCCCTTGATTTAACCGTGCTGCGTCAGCGCATAGAGAAGCAGCTTAAATCCAATCCTTGAAATTTTTCCCTGCCTGAACTAAAAGGCGCCCTCAAAAGGGGTGCGCCCGGCCTGATTCAAACCCGCATCCGCAACCCGGGCGCCGTCCGGTTCCCGTTAGTTCTTCAGGCTGTGGACCGGGGCCGGGATACGACCGCCTAGGCCTATGAAGGCCTCGGCTTCCTCATAGTCGGCCACGTTCATTATCTTGGCCCAACCCAAAAGGCCGCCGAAATGGACTTTTTCGCCGGCCTTCTTGCCCGGCACGGGGATGACCCGCACGGCCGTGGTCTTGTGGTTGACAACGCCGATGGCCATCTCGTCGGCGATGAGGGCCGACAGGGTCGCGGCCGAGGTGTCGCCGGGCACGGAAACCATATCCAAGCCCACCGAGCAGACGGCGGTCATGGCCTCCAGTTTCTCCAAACTCAAATGGCCGTCGGCCACCGCCTGGCCGATGCCCAAGTCTTCCGAAACCGGAATGAAGGCCCCGGAGAGCCCCCCCACATGACCGGAGGCGAAGGCCCCGCCTTTTTTGACGGCATCGTTGAGTAGGGCCAGAAGAGCGGTGGAGCCGGGAGCCCCGATGGCTTTCAAACCCAGGGATTGAAAAATCTCGCCCACCGAGTCCCCCACCTGAGGGGTGGGGGCCAGGGACAGATCCACCACGCCAAAGGGCAGATTCAGGGCTTCGGCCACTTCCCGGCCCAGAAGTTCGCCCACCCGGGTGACCTTGTAGGCGGTGCGTTTGATGGTCTCGCTGATCTTATCGAAATTGGGCTTCTTTTCCTGGGCCATGACCCGCTCCAAGGCTTTTTTGACCACTCCGGGGCCGGAGACGCCCACGTTGATGACCGCGTCCGGTTCGCCCAAGCCCTGGTAGGCGCCGGCCATGAAGGGCATATCCGGAGGGATGTTGGCGAAGGTCACCAGTTTGGCGCAGCCCAAGGCTTCCTGATCCCTGGTGTTTTCGGCCGTTTCCTTGATGATCCGGCCCATTAGGCGGACCGCGTCCATGTTGATGCCGTCCCGGCTGGAGGCCACGTTGACCGACGAGCAGACCCGGCGCGTTTCGGCCAGGGCCTGAGGGATGGCCTGGATGAGGGCCAGATCACCCTTGGCGAAGCCTTTTTCCACCAGGGCCCCGAAACCGCCGACGAAATCCACGCCCACGGCTTCGCCGGCCCGGTCCAGGGCCAGGGCTGTTTTGACCATCTGTTCCGAGGTAAAGGGGCCGGCCAGGGCGCTCATGGGCGAGACGGCGATGCGTTTGTTGACCACCGGAATGCCGTATTTGTCGCCGACCTGGTCGCAGACCTTGACCAGGTTTTCGGCATGGATACTTATCTTGTTGATGATCTTGGCCGTCAGGCGGCCCAGGTCATCGGAAACGCAGTCCAAAAGCGACAGTCCCAGGGTGATGGCCCGGACATCGAGGTGTTCGTTCTTCAGCATCTCCAGGGTACTGATAACTTCGCGGTCGGTCAGCATATCAGGTTCCTCTTAAAAGTCCAGCTTGGCTGTCTTTTAAATGGTTTGAAACTTTATAGTCTGTGGATGGCTTCAAAAATGTCGCGGTGCTGGAGGCTCATTTCCATGTTCAGGCCATCGGCGGCCAAGCCCAGAGCCTGGCGCAGGGCCGACTGGTTGACTCCTTTGGGCACGGACAGCTCGAAGAACATCACCACTTTGGGTTCGGCCTGGTCCGAGGGCCGGGGCAGGGACACGGCCCGCAGGGTATCTATGTTTATATCGAAGCCGGACAGGACGCCGGATAATTCCGGAATTAGGCCAAGCCGATCCCGCCCCCGGATCGTGACCACGTAGGGCGCATGGGTGTCCGGAGAGATGGCGGTGGGTTCATCGGTCTTTATTTCCCGGAGGACATGGATCAGGCCGGAATCGGCCAGTTCCAGTTCCAGGACTTGGTCCAGGTCGGCCAGCTTTAAATTTTCCGGGAGGGCACAGGAGAATAGGCCCGCGAATTCCCCCAGAAGGGTGGTCTGGCTGGCTTCAATGATGTTGAGCTTGAAGTCGGCCAGGATCCGGCTGACCTGGTAAATGATGCCGGGCCGGTCGCGGCCCAAGATGGTGACCAAGACGTTTCGCATATTTCGCCCTCAGGCCTATCTGACAAAGTCTAATCTTTTATTATATCTAGAATCATTTAAAAATCAAGGCCTTGGTTAGGCGTCTGGCCGGGTTGGGGCTGGCGGATTTGCTAAGAGGTGGGCATTATGAAAAAAGCGGCCCCCCCAATTCTCTACTCAGCGCTTTTTTTCTCTTGCCGCCAGCGCTCAAAATCTTCCATGGTCAGGCCGGCCAATAAAGACTCGCGCTCCGCCGTATAGTCGCCGGAACCCAAGCCATACTGTTGGAAAAACCGAGCCATGCCCACCGGCCCCAAGGCCTCAGTTAGGGCTTCTATGCCCCTTTGCCGCAATAAGACAGGGTTATTTATATCCGTCGACTTGTTCCCACTCATCACCACACCTCCATAAACCAAGTGACCGGATTAGCCACCCGTATGCCCAAAGCGAGAATCTTGGACCGTTTTAACAGTTTGTCGTCTGTAGTCAAAAAAATATCTTGGTGAAACATTTCAGCCGAGGCCAAGTGAAGGCTGTCGAGCAAAGCCAGCCCTTGTCCCTGCAAAGAGGCGGCCCTTGTTTTGACTTGATCCGTCATAGGCAATAGATTCTCTGCCACAGAATACAACTGTTTTACCCGTAACGATTTGTCCTCATCTTTTATAGCCGATATTTCATAATCTATAATTTCGCTTGCCGCGAGAGACCACTGACCTGAACGACAACGATCCAAAATGTCGGTCACCGCCTCTGCTTCCAGCCTAACCCTGTCTTGTGATAAATCATCAAAAGGGCGGCTAAGGCAACAAACATCCATATATATCTTCAGATTCATCGCGTCAGGTTAACCCGTTTGGCGAATATTTCATCAAATTGATGACAGAGCATTATGCCACCTGTCTCCCGACCATTTGCGGCAGGCCGCAGACCGTTTCCTCACCCCCAAGAGGCCCAAGTCAAATAACTTGAGCTGCTGGCGGCCTGCAGAGCGGAACCTCAAACCACCTGAAGTCTTTTATCCGTAGCGGGCTATACAGATGATTACTTGATTTGTACAGTTTGGAAACTTGAGAGAATTGTTTATATTTCATCACCGCCACCAGTATTTCGCTTTGTAATAACTGTCAACTTCAGCTTCCACAGCCCTCGACATGACAGAAATTACCGCTTTGCCACACTCAGGGATTTTAATGTGCTGGCTAATTTCGTCGATTGCTTTTACTGGCAGTTTGGCGATTTCGGGGTAGTCATCATCAACCATCTTTTTCATAAACGCTGCTACACTACAGCCGACTACAACCCCACCGACACCAATGAAAATCATTTTTTCATAATTATTCACTTTTTTTACCCCACCACCAACGCAGACCTTCGCTACATAGACACAAAATAACATTTTAATTATATTCGTATTCTTGCAAAAAGCCAAGAAGAAAATTTTCTTCTTGGCCCCAAATCCCCTTGACAAGACTTAACAGATCAGGGGTGGCATATTTTGTTGAGCGGGTTTCCGTCGTCGGTCGGTTTTGAGAGCCATCAGCCAGGCCTCGGCCAAAGTTAGTTCATCCAAGGTGAAGAAATAGGGGTATTGTAGAGCGTCCTGGAAGAAAATTTCCATCGCCTCCCGATAGGTTGACTCCAGACCCTTGGGGAAAGGGCCGTGGAAGGCGTGGAGTAAACTTTCCGGCCGGCCGTCATGGCCCGAGGCGGCCAAGTATTCGACCAAATGGGGCAAGACCGATTCCTGGCCGGTCAACTCGATTTTAAGACGGGCGGCTATGGCCTCGTTGCTCATTCCCCGGGGATACTCATTTTTCAGCCGTGGCAAAATCGACATATAGTCAGAGTCAACCTGGGCCTTCAATCGCTTATGGCGACGGTAAACTGGGGCGCTGGCCGGAAGGTCGTGCTCGAAGCACAGACGTCCGGTCTTTTTCCGCAAATCAGGGTTGACCGGTAGGGTGCGCCAGCACAGATCGCAGGTCTCGAACAGCCAATCTTTCTTAGGGAGTCGCCTGTCAGCCTTGTCGGCATATTTATCTTTAAATTCCTTTAGTTGAGGTAGAGCTGCCAGCAAATAGCGCATCTTGTCCCAATAGTCAAGCTCCTGATCAAATCTTTCCTCTAACCCCCTTGATAATTCCGCTGATTTGACATCGTGATCCCGGCCCATACCCACCAAACGGAAAAACTTCTCCCTGGTCTTGACGAAGGCTTTTATGCTGTCGTCAAGTTTCAGCCAACTCTGACAAGGGGGTAAATATTTCAGAACAAAATCCTGGCTAAATTTGGGATCCAAACGGTCCGGTGTAAAGCGGCGGAAGTATTCTTCAGCCATCCTACGCCGGGCTTGGGCCGGAGTTAGGCCAATAAGCCGCTTGAAAAACTCGAACTCCTGGCCGCCGGGATTCCGTAAGAAATACCTGACCCGTTCCTCCTGGCGACTGTTCAGCCGGGTCAAAGCCTTTATTTCCGCCAGCCTGGCTTCTATATCCCCATCAGTTTCTTTGGTCAACCAGCTCCCCCGCCAACCCGGTATTTTGCAATTTTCCGGGGTATAGTTCGCCATTCAGCGGTGCTATTTTACACCTGCGCCCGGAAAACCGTGCGCAATCAATAACACCCACAGGAGTTTCAAGGTGCGGAAAGCATTCTACAATATCAGCGAAATGGCCGCAATGCTCGGCCTGACCGTGGCCTCCATACAGGCCCATCTTTACCGTAAAAACTATGAGGCCGTGCCGCCTCCGGTCCACTTGGGCCGGCGTCTGGCTTGGCCGGCCGAGGCGACCGAGGTTTGGGTTCGCCGGAGAACGGAGGCGGCTCTAAGCCGACTTCCGGCCCCGGAAACCGTAAAACGCCATGTCGGCCGCCCCACCAAAGCTGAAAGCCGTGCCCAGCGTCAAAAGCTGGGCTTGGAATAGGAGAACGTGAATGATTGAACCTTTGATCGAAGTCACCGAGACCTCGAACCAACCTTTGCCGGAAGTTCTGGCCGCCCCCAGGG
>Ga0082212_10000701_pt1 | contig 48783 bp, 33 predicted proteins | sample TergutNt197P3_FD_71548 | JGI IMG/M metagenome (GOLD analysis project Ga0082212, IMG submission 71548) | Neocapritermes taracua P3 segment gut microbial communities from Petit-Saut dam, French Guiana - Nt197 P3 | ecosystem: Host-associated > Arthropoda: Insects > Digestive system > Gut ... | reverse complement strand
AAGATAAAAACGAAACTCCCGTAACCGTCGTAACCGACGTAACGCTTCATACAGACCAACTAAAACTTGCGCCCGTTGAGACAAAAGTTCTACCTTGTCTCAACTATCCGAACAGGTTTTGCCGGTTTTTATTTCAAAAAATGCTATCTTTGCCGTTATAATTTATATTTGACAGTTATATGGCAAAAAAAGACACAATAAATGTACAGGGGACGGAAATAAGCATTATTACAGACAAGGAAAATGAGAATAGAATCAAAATTGAATGGATTCCCGTCGAACCAAAGCACGAATTGGTTATTCGTCGTTTTAAACTCGAAAAGGATGAAATAGAAGAAAACATTGTTTATATGTGTAGCAAAAATATAGTTGTTGAGCCATTTACTTTTTCTGCCGTTCGAAAAAATGCAAATTTTAAGGGCTTTCATTATTTATCGAGTATCAGCGGCTCTGTTCTTGACGACCCTACGAATGTTAATCATTCTGTTGATGGGTTTACATTCCCAATAAAGAAAAAAATTGAGGAAGATTTAAAAGATGATTCAACTCCTCAATTTGATCAAGAACTAAAATATGTATTCTGGGATGAAATCAAGGAAAAAGTTGGAATTGGTCTTTCACAAGTATATTCTGATGTTGAAGGTTTAAAAGAGGATAGAGAAAAAAATATCATTGCTTTAGCTAAGCAATATGGTATTTCTAATGAAGATGTTGAAGAATCAAATATTCCATTCAATGCTACGGAGGAAGAAGCTACCGTCAAACTATTTGAAACACAAGCAAAACGTTTTGCTAAAGAAAATATCGAAATCCAAAAAACGTACAATGAATTGAAAAATTTATGGAATAATACCACAATGATTCCAATTTTCGATGATTATTTAGATGATCCGGAATTAGCAAAACAGTTGGATTTTAAGTTAGCTACGAATACTAATGAAGATATTTTTCTTGTTGGAAGATCTGCAGCGGTAAGCGTAATTAGCGGGGCTATCGCTCTAGAAGGCGGAGTTCTATTTAAGCAGGATGGAGTTACTCCTGCTGCCCCGGGAGACACCATAGCTTACATGCAAGTGAGAATATTCAGAAAGTAGGGATGACGATCAGCCTAACGTTACTAAGTTTAGAATAACGAAAAGTAATGCAATTAAAACACTGTAGGGGGCTGTAACAAAAGCGGGGCTGTAACAAAAGCTGGCGGCAGGATGCCGCCCCTACAACATATTGTGTACACAATGCCGAACAACCACTATATATTGTGGTTTGGTTAGCTTTTGTTACAGCCCCGCGCTAAATACTTTGATTTGCCAGATATATGACCGTAGGGGACGCACCCATGGGCGTCCCGCGCTAAATACTTTGATTTGCTAGATAAGGAGGAATCACAAATGCACAAAAAATTACTCATTAAGTTGACCTATCATTTACTGATCATTACGTTCTTATTGCTGATGCTTTCGACTGTTATATACGCAGCGTATCTTAGAAATGTGCCTGTATCATTAACACAGCCCAATGGTGATGTTATTAACTGTTTCGCAACCGGTGACGAGTTTTTCAACTATTTACATGATGAAAACGGCTATATAATTATTCAGGATCCGAAAACGGGTTACTATACGTATGCTCAGCTGGATGACGCAGGTAAGATTATGGCCTCCGGCGAAATAGTCACAACGACCGGTTATTACAATGATCCAAATTCTGCGGTATATTCACAGAAAGCTGCTAAAAACATTGGGATAAAATTGGAAGATATAGATTTTTCCGTCAATTCTGATTTAATCCGTGAGTTTTATGAACCGGTTGATAAGAGATTATCGCCTCAATCGCTGGTAAATGCCTCAGGTATAGGTATAACCGGCCCAACAAAGTCTGGGACAATTACAAATGTAATTGTCATGATTTGCTTTGCAGGAGATAATCAGACAATTCCCACTGATATTAAAAATAGGATCGAATCTGTTTTCAACGGTTCTAATCAATCCCTAAACCACTATATGAAAGCCGTATCTGAAGGTAAACTTACTCTAAACTCAACCCTTGTAGGATTAAATGGAAGCACGGCGCTAATGTACCGGGATAGTTCCCCTCGCAGCTATTATCAACCCTATTCAGTAACGAATCCAAACGGCTATAGTACGGATGCCCAACGCGCCACTCGTGAACACACACTGCTACGAAACGCAGTTAATGCAATTAATGGCAGCCCGTTACTTTCCGGAAAAAACCTTGATGTCGATAATAATGGCCTTGTAGACAGTATTACATTTTTTGTCAGTGGTAGCGTCGATGGCAAGGGTAGCCTTTTTTGGCCTCATAAATGGAGCCTATATTCTTATTCTGTGAACCTTAATGGAAAACAAGTTTATGATTATAGCTTTCAATTGGTTGATTACACTTTCCCGCCTTACGGCGGAGAAGATCTAAGTGTAATATGCCATGAAACCTTACATACCTTTGGTTTGCCGGATTTATACAGATATACTGGTAACGGTACACCTGTAGGGGCATGGGATGTCATGGCAACTAATACGGCAAATCCACAGCTCCCTAATTCTCATTCGAGATTGAGATATGCCGGCTGGGGGAATCCATTAGTAGCTATTACCACAAATGGTCGCTATACCTTATCCCCAATTGGCAGTAAAACCGGGACAACTGCATATGCCATTGCGACGTCAAATCCCTATCAATTTATCTTGTTGGAATACCGAAGCGATAACAACCCCTCAGGTTACGATACATATTTTGATACAGGCTATTCATATCACAAAGGACTAACAATAACAAGAATAAACGCAAGTTATCAAGGCAACGACAATCGCGATGGCAAAACTAATGACGAAGTGTATGTTTACCGGCCTAACGAAACGTATCAAAACCAAGGCAACGGAAATATCGGATTAGCTTCCTTGTCTTCCAATACAGGCAGAACATCATTTGGTAATTCCACCTCTGCAACCGGTTATAATGGGACAATCTATTTGTACGACAACACGAATACCAAATATGTAATCTCCGATGTTTCCGCTGCTGGAGATACTATAACATTCGATGTACAGGTCAATCCGCCGAGCATAATCACGACTGCAGCGCAACTCGACGCTGTGCGTGGAAATCTGAGAGGGAATTACAGACTGGGAAACGACATTGACCTGACTTCCTACCTTGCTCCCGGTGGCGCCGGTCATACTAAATGGGGAACAGAAGGCTGGCTGCCTATTGGGCATGAAAGTACAAATTCCGAATTCACCGGCAGTTTTGATGGAAACGGGTATAAGATAACCGGTCTTTGGATTAATCGTCCTAACGCACAAAATGTTGGACCATTTGGATATACTCAAAACGCAACTATCAAAAACGTTGGCGTAGAGATAGCTGATGCAGGAATTATTGGCGGACATACTGTCGGTGGGCTGGTGGGGCATCAGTATTGTAATAACGGCGCCGGTACTATTATAAACTGCTACGCTACCGGTAATGTTACGGCAACAAGCTACTATGTCGGCGGACTGGTTGGAGTTCAAGCCTTTGCCCACGTCAACGGCGGCAACAATACCATCGCTAACTGCTATGCAACCGTCAACGTCAATGGAACAGAATATGTCGGCGGGTTAGTAGGATTTATTTCCGGTAATATTTCAAACTGCTACGCTACCGGTAACGTTACGGCAGCTGGCAACTATGTCGGCGGGTTGATAGGACAGCAAGACTCTAATCCTTTTTTAGTAGGTTATACTAGCGCCATCGAATATTGCTACGCAACCGGAAACGTCAGCGGCACTAGCGATATCGGCGGACTTGTGGGGCTCCAATTCGCTAATGGTGTAAAAATCATAGCAAACTGCTATGCAACAGGCAACGTCATTGGGAACAGCAATGTCGGAGGGCTTGTAGGGTATCAAAACGACAACAACGGTACTAACATAATTACAAACAGCTACCGCTATGCAGGCGCTAAAGTAAAATTAAACGGAACTCCAGTAAATGTGACTGAAAATCCAAGCGGTATCCACGGCGGCATCAAGACCGCAAGCGAACTCATGACTAAATCAACATATACGGGTAATGCTTGGCTGTTCAACGATTCCACTCCAACAGCAGGGCCATGGCACTGGGATAACAGGGGATTTCCAAAGCTGAACTTTGGCAAAGAAGAATTAACTCTTAATTCAGATGTCATTACCATAACCACACCTGCTCTGCCAAAGAGTAACGTAGGCATAGCTTACAGCGCTACGCTCCGCGCGTTTGGAAGCTCACCGATAACTTGGTCTCTTGAGAGCGGCAGCCTACCGCCCGGATTGTCATTGAATACGAATACAGGAGTTATTTCCGGTATACCAACGGCAGCGGATACATACAACTTTGCAGTTAAAGCGTCGAACGCTGTAGCCGTTGACACAGCAAAGTTAAGTATTGCTGTTTATTCTTCAGGTAACGGTACAACTGCTAATCCATATATCATCACAACCGCAGCGCTTCTTGACGATATGCGCAATAGCTTGAACGCGCATTATATACTTGGCAAAGACATTGATCTAACCAATTATCTTGCGCCCGGCGGCGCAGGATACGCCAAATATGAATGGGGCGATAGAGGATGGATGCCAATTGGAGACTACACAAACCGATTTACCGGTATTCTTGACGGAAACGGGCACGTTATTAAGGGTTTGTGGATTCATGGGCGCTCAGGTGCGGGATTATTTGGTTATACAGAAAACGCGGATATCAAAAACCTTGGAGTAGAAATAGCCCCTGCAGGAATTAAGGGCGGATACCAAGTCGGCGGGCTTGTGGGGCAGTCAAGCAGCAATGGCGGCGCCAGTACTATCGCAAACTGCTACATTATGGGTGACGTTACGGCGACAGATGACTCTTACGGCAGAGTTGGCGGGCTTGTGGGAGAACAATACAGCAGCAACAATGGCATTAATACCATCGTAAATTGCTACGTTAAAGGCAACATCAGAATGGGCGACAAATATCGCGATATCTATTCAGGAAATGGCAAAGCCGGCGGATTGGTAGGGCTGCAAAACACAAACAACAGTGGGGCTTACAGCGGAAGCAACACCATCATAAACTGCTATGCCACTTGTAACGTTGGCAATAGCACCGGAGGCTATGATTATGCCGGAGGAGGCGGATTGGTGGGGGAACAATGTGGCGGTAGCATCGAAAACTGCTACTTCACGGGCAATGTCAGCGGCGGATACTACATTTCAGGCGGGCTAGTGGGAAGACAATCCAACGGCGTCAACTCAATCACAAATAGCTATCGTTATGAAGGTACTGCTGTAACAGCAAATACCGTTCCGGTAAATATGACTGATAATCCGAACGGCATCCACGGCGGTATCAAGACCGCAGTCGAACTCATGGCTAAAGCGACATATACGGCTAACAAATGGCAGTTCCATGATTTAACCGGCCCATGGTACTGGGACGATAGAGGTTTCCCGAAATTGAACATCGGCGTTGAAGAATTTCCTTTCTCCTGGCAGCCATTAGTGACGATCCCAATCATCGCAATAACCGCTCAGCCTGCAGCAAACACAACAGTTACGGCGGGCAGAATATCCGGCAGCCTTTCAGTATCGGCCAGCGTTTCGCCTAACGCGGCGCTCGCTTACCAATGGTACAGCAACATGGGGGCAAGCAATTCCGGAGGTACGGCGATAAGCGGTGCAACGAGCAGGACATTCACTATACCGACGAACCTGACAGCAGGTAATTATTACTATTACTGCGTGGTCAGCGCAAATAACGCGGATTCTGTGCCCTCTAACGCGGCAACAGTGACAGTAATTCTCGATCCGAACAACAACGCTACGATAAACGGGCAGACGATAGGGCTTGCCGGAAACGCAAGCGGGCTGGGCTGGAGCTGGAACGCGAATAGTAATACTTTGACATTGACTGGCGGTGATAACGACCTTAGTGATATTGTTTTCGTTACAAATAACAACTTCACGATAAACATAACGGGTAATACAACCGCAGGAAGCATCGTCAATACCGGGACAGGCAATATCAAAATAACGGGCAATACAGGAAGATCATTGACTCTGAACTCCACAACCGGACCGGCTATCAGCAATCGCAATGATATTGAAATAAGCGGCGGCACAATATACGCCGTAACGCACGCTGTTAATACTGACGCAATAGCGTCAACTAACGGCGCCGTGAATATCTCAGGCACGGCAAACGTTACAGCCGAGACAGTAACAGGCGAAGGCGCCGCCATCAGCGCTGCAAAGAACATTAACATTTCGACGAGCGGAAATGTGAGAGCAACTACTGACATGGGCTATAGTCTGGAAGCTTCAGCCATCAATATAACGAACGGCGCAACGGATATGTTCTTTGACGAAGCTAAAGGCGGAAACGCTTACAACGTTGATCCAAAATTCAGCGGAAACGCTGCGAAAGTCAAAGCGAACGAAGTTCAGATTTATCCGGTAGTGACAGGCAACACGCCGGTCATCGGCGAGTTTTATAACCCTAAGTGGAACAATACCAAAAACTTTTTTACCATCACGAAAAATGCTTCCGGCGTAACTGTTATAACTTATAATAAAAATCCGAACTGGAATAACAGCTTTGTTGCGGATGTCAGCGGATATACAGCTGCGAGTGCTTCAGAGTATCCCTGGTTAGTAATAAAGGCATCTTTTGTCGGCACTAAATATCTCTGTATTAATCTGCCTGACAATACGTTGCTTTGGACTGATTTCAGCGGAGCAAAGAAAAATGATGACGGCAGTTATACTTTTAACATTTCGTTAGCAGGTCACGCGGCTGTAAAATCAAAAGGCATATCTGATATTCATTTCTTCTTGGACATGGATGTTAAAAGTTTTTCTGACACGCGTTCCATGACAATTCATGAAATCAGTTTTAGAAAAGATATTGATAGCCCGAAATACATCATAACTCCAAGCGAAAGCGGTACATATACTTTCCCCGCCACCGCCGTTGGCTATAGCCAGGCGCCTGCAGCCAGAACAATCACTGTTGCCAATAACGGCGATGTAGCGACAAGTGGAATGACCATTCAGTTACAAGGAGAGAATCCAAACGCTTTTACCGCCTCTGCAAAATCATTAAGCAGCATAGCAGTACGCGGAAGCAGAGATTTCACAATAAGGCCAACAACAGGGCTCAAAGCAGGTACGTATACATCGCTCATTCAAATAGGCAACGAGCATGTACTGGCAACGTTCAACGTTAGCTTCACGGTGAGCCCGGCAGGAGCAGGAGGCAGACCGGTCATTAGCGAGTTCAAGAACCATAAAGACAACAGCAACAAAAGCTTCTACGCCATCTCGAAAAACGCTTCCGGCCAGACTGTAATAACCTACAGCAAAAAACCAACTTGGGATAATCTTGTATATGCGGATGTCAGCGGATATACCGCTGCAAGCGCTTCAGAATACACCCGGTTGTGTGTAACGGCAACTTTTGCAGGGACAAAACAGTTCGCAGTCGAACTGCCGTATTCCAACCAAAAAGATAATCTGGAGCTGCTTTGGTCTGAATTTGAAAAGAGCGGCGTAATGACGAAAAACACAGATGGTAGTTATACCTTTGACATGCCGTTATCCAAGTATGCGGATATAAAATCGAAAGGTATATCTTCAATAATGTTGTTCTTGGACCCAGAGGCCAGCGTTTCCGGTACGCGCTCCATGACCATAATTGATATCGGTTTCAGAAAGAATGGTGAACCGGCTATAATGCGGTGAAAAAGCAATTCGGAATTCGGAATGCGTAATTCGGAATTAACAACAAAGGCAAAAGACAAAGATATAAACTATACAAACACTGTAGGGGCGGCATTTTGCCGCCCCAGACTGTCCGAGAATTAAAGCAGTAAATCTATAAAACCAGTAATACCAATAAATTTATCTTAGCAAAGCGATCGTTTTAAATTAGTAAATAGTGATTGTCGTTACTGCATTTATGAATTTCGAGGTTTTGATTCTCTGACAGAATACAATAATGAGTAAGTCAAAACAATCTTTGCACATACACGCAATGGCGAGAGAATCTTTAATTCTCAGCATCCCGTAGGGATGCATCTCTTGGTAGAAAGCGTTATCATCATTAATTTTCCGCATCCCGTAGGGATGCGTCTTTCTGTTCCTGCGAAATATTTGCATCATATCTGCAAATATTTGACTTTTAAATCATGTCTTGGCACAATAGAAGCACAGTTGAGGTGATTGTCATGATACAAAGGCAGGAATATCTAAATTCTCTTATCAGCTTTCGAGATTAATACTACGCTGCCGACATTGGTTTACGTTACGCCCTTCTTGGACCGAAAAAGGCGGATATGGGGCGCATTCTTGAGAACGTCGTGTACCTCGAACTCGCAAGGCGGGGATAAGAAGTCCATGTCGGCAAAGCCGGCAATACGGAAGTGGACTTTATCGCAATTGGCGATGAAGGCGAAGAATACTATCAAGCCGCATACACCGTTGTCGATGCAGATGGCGCTACTCTGCGCCGGGAACTTGCGCCGCTTCTTTCCATTAAGGATCACAACCCGAAGTATCTCTTGACAATGGACAATACGCCCCTCACTTCGCATAACGGCATAAAGCAGATAAACGTGCTAAACTGGTTGTTGAAGTAAAGGAGGTTTAAACAATGAACATATACGATCACATCGACGCTAACAATCGCAGAACGGTAGCAATTCTTCTCGCCTTTCCGGCAGCATTGTTCGTGTTAGTCATTTTGGGTTCCTATCTGGTAATTCAAACCGGTATTCTGACATATGCCAGAATGGGCGTTAGTTATTTTACCTTGATTTCCAAGGCTTCAATTGATACGCTTCAAAACTCAAATTTGGAACATTTGATGTTCGGAGAGCCCGGCTCTGAGCCCGGCGTTTCCGGGCAAACCATTCAGCTTACAATGACGGTCTTTCCATGGATGATTTTGGTTGCGCTACCTTGGATAGCATTTTCTTATTGTAAAGGAAGCGCAATGATCCTTAGAATGGCCAACGCGCGGGCTGTTACATTTGAGGAGAACCGGGAGTTATTCCGTCTGGTTGAGAACACTGCCGTCATGGCCGGCCTACCAACGCCGAAAATATACTTTATTGCGGACGATTCGATGAACGCTTTCGCAACCGGGCGCGAACCTGAAATTGCCTCAATAGCTTTAACCAAAGGGATAGTCGAAAAGCTGGACAAAGACGAACTTCAGGCGGTGATAGCCCATGAGCTCGCCCATATCGGTAACCGCGATACGCGCCTTATGATGCTAACCGTTGCGGGGATAGGATGCTTTACATTCTTTGGTGAAATGATCCTTCATGGTGGCAAAAAAGGCAGAAAAATCAACATGAGAATTTCAATTTTATTCGTCATTGGTCACATTTGCCTCATATTCGGCTGCGTAGTTGCGCCGATTTTACGATTAGCTCTTTCACGCCTCCGCGAATATCAAGCGGACGCAACAGCGGCAATAATAACCCGCAATCCTGACGCGCTAGCGCGGGCACTTTACAAAATCTCAAAGAACCCGCAGGTCGAGGCTTTTGACTCAAGCTCGCTTTTCGGCAATATATGCATTGTAGACCCGACTAAAAAGAGATCCTTCAGTTTCATGAGTAAGTTGTACGCAACTCACCCGCCAATTGAAGACCGCATAGCTGTGCTAAGGAAAATGGCGGTGTCAGGGAAAGAGTAAATTGCTTTAGTTTGTAACGATAGTACCAAAGCACCAAAGTACCAAAACCACTGGATTGCGACGGTCAGGAAGACCGAGTGTCGCGGAGGTCAGGAGACCGGGAGCGACCCGCGCCGCAAAATACCTATCGCTTCGCTGGCACTTCCGTCGCGTTGCTCCTCCTGAGACGTAGGCGTAAAGAGCGGCTTCGCCGAGGCGCAAAGACATGAATTTGACGTATTTCATTTATCGTGGTGAACTGCAAGTTCATGGGCATTTGTCTTTTGCTTTTTGCTTTTGCTTTTTGCTTTTTGCTTTTGCTTTTGCTTTTTGCTTTTTGTCTTTCCTAATCCCTAATCCCTAATCCCTAATCCCTGTTTCTAATCCCTGTTTCTAATCCCTGTTCCATCTCAAACTTAATTCCGCGCTTGGTTCTCAATAATTCCATGAAACCGGCTGAAACAGACATGCCGGATTTTGTTAACGACGGCAGCTCTGGAAGCATCTCGTCAATAATTATCTTGAAAACGTCTTCCGACATGTCATATCCGGCGTCGTTGAAACGCAGGATATGAGTTTCGAGCCAATTCCAGAATGGAAGCGTTTTCTGCGGAAACCGCGCGTGCCCTTCGCGCACCAAATTCCAAATCTCAACTAGACCCGTCATGACATCGCCGTCGGCAAGCGCTTTTTCCGCTTTTAATCTCGTATATTCAAAATTAAGCCACGATTTGTCGTTTTCTCGATTTCCTGCTCCGATTACTGCTGCTTCAACTATTTTTAAATGTTCGGAAGCTTGTGTATTTATGAACTCTATGGTATTGCCAATAGCCTTTTTTGCTTCATCATCTCCGAGTGAAATTTCCATCGCGTTCTGAGCGTAAAGACGAGCCTCGTCATAGTTTGAAAAATGGCACAAGTCACGCGAAGCCAGTATACGTGCAAAATCATTCAAGAAAACTGAAGACTCGTCCTGCGGCACGCCAAATACGCCCATCTCCAGATTTTCCATACGTCTCATGAAAGGAATTGCCTCGGCAATTCTCCCTTCCATCTCAAGAGCTATCCCGACTTTCCAGTCCATTTTAGGATCCCAAAAACGCCACCATTTTGCGTCAGCCCTTGCTATAAGGTTATCCAGCATGGCATGGATTCTTATTTTATCTTCCTCCGCCTCTGGATCTTCCAGCGCGTGAAGCAGCTCTATTGCTTTTTCAACCTTTATATCCGCCCTATGTTCGCTTATGTCGCAAATATCCTCCGTTCTAAAAAATGGAAGGGTATCAATGGAAATATCGTTATCGTCGTCCGCGTACACGGAAAGAGCAGCGACCATATATTTCAGCCAGGATTCCATGAAGTTAAGGGTCGTTCTATGCGCTTGCACAATCTCCCTATGAATTTTCTCCCATTCTTCCACTAATTCAACCGAGTCAAGAAAACGCGTCCTCGCCACGCTCGCCGCGTTCAAAGTCGTAATACTTTGCCCGACAAATTCTATAACTGAATTCGAAGCGTGAAGGCGGTCAAATTTATCGGACATCTCGTAAGCCAGCTTTTGCCTTATTTCAGGCGAAATGGCTGCGGCAGTGACTCTTTTTATGTTTTGTTCAATATCGTCAATCCTTTTGCGGGAAACATTTATAAAATCAAACCCTTTACGCCCGCGCTCAATGATAAGATTCACGCTATCTTTTATTTGTTTAACGCCAAGTTTTACATCCTTTACTACTTCAGCAGGAGACTTATCGAACGGCTCAAAACCAGAGAGGTTTTCGTCTATCCATTCTCTGAAAGGCTTTATCTCAGCGCAGCTAATAAGAGCTCCTCCTTCAGTGCAATCATACATTTTAAATGAGATGTTCGCCATGTAACGTTCTATTATCCTTAAGAAGCTCAGCCATATGGGAGTTGTGCGGACTTCGCCGCCAAGAGCGGCCGGTATCATTATTGCGTTTTCTCCCGCTCTGGATTTCTCAATTTCTCGAATATTGTCCCCTACCGTCGTACTTGCGTGTGACGACATATCATCACCATAAGCCAAATCCTGACCTATTAAGGCAACTTCGGACGCGCCTAAAGCATTTGCGAGTTGAAGCGCCATATGAGCGACCGACAGGCCGGAAAGCAGCAAGTCCCCTCCGACAATGTGTCCAATAAGCCATTGGTCAACTGGTATCTCCAGCTTCCCGACCACAATTTTAGGCCCGGGCCATTTTGCAACAACATCTGTGACGCACACTGCCTGAACGATAAGGAGAACGTCTTTTGTATATTCCGGGTATTTTATTCTGTTCTCCTCAAACATTCTATGCACATTTAAGCCGCGTTCAAGCGCTACAACTATATGGGGAATTATCCCTTCGCCGAGAAGCTTTTTTAATGCGCTGTCGGCGCAAATTATCACAGCCCTGTTGTCAATTTCCTTCAACAATTGGAAATTTCCGTCGAGAGAAGGGCCTGAAGCCACCCATACAAATGGCCTGTTCTTATATTTATCGCGAATAGCGCTGAGAGAGCTGCCAAAAGCAAACCAGGGAGACACCAGAGCTATCTGTCGAAGTCCCAAAAGCGTGTCTTCAGCCGAATTGCCAAGTTCACTCAATTTAAGGACAATACGCTCACGAACGGCAGCCCATAATTTATCGAAATCTTCACGGAATACTTCCGTTTCTCCCATATGTTTTATCGATTTCGCATCCGCTGCTGCATATGTACCCATTTGAGACAGGTTCACCCTCAACGCTTCCTCCACGTCGCTCTCTTTCGATGAGATTAAGAACGAGATGCGGCAGATTTGCGGAATAGCGTGATAAACGTGCGTCATATGAAATGTATAAGCGAGGAGCTCTATATTTGGCTCTATTACTATGAGCGCGAGCAAATCTTTTGGCACGGCTCTAAGCTGCTGAAACAGCCAGGGCGGCGTCCCAACTCCGTGTACAAATAACACCGATATCCTGTCGTTTTTTCTCCACGTAAGCGGTTCCGGTTCATTACGCTGAAAAAAAGGACGCGCCGCCAATCCGCTGACCCAAGTTCCTTCACCCGAATTCATCTCTTCATGCTCAAAACAATGTCCATTATCATTCACCCATTTTTCGAGAGCTATGGCTAATTTCGGCTGAAGGGAACGCAAGGTATCCATATTTGCTTTCCATACTGAAAGAGAGTCCTCTGATAAAATTTTCTTTGTCATCATTCTTTTCCTTTTACTGTCTTAAGATTGCTTAATTTTGAGAAAACTGAAACCGGAATCTTTGGAGTCACTACAATTTCTTTACTTGCACCCGCTGCTGCTATATTTTCAGCAACTATTGCATCCCAAAGTTCCTTTCGCCATATCTGTGTTTTTTTAGGCGCTTTTATACCAAGACGCACCATTTCTCCGCGAATATCAGCGACAATTACTTCAATATCGTCTCCTATCTGAATTGCCTCTCCCAATCTGCGGCTGAGGACTAGCATTGTTCAGCCTCATGCGATTTTCTCGCATTCTCTTTCATTTCCGTACGGGCTGCCTCCGAGAAAACCGGATGTCTCAGATGATAATCCTCATTTAACACGATAATTTGCGCAGCTCTTCTTGTTTTAACATTTACCAAAATAGGAGCGCGTAAATTAACGGTCATGTCCCACGGCGCCGCAGGCGGGATTGAAACAACGCTCAGTAGAGCAAGGTCCTCGTTACTTTGAACTTCTCCAAGTAGTTCTATCTCATCGTCTGGTATTCTTGCATTATATTCAAGCATAACTATGTCAGGAGTAGTTATTGGCAACGCAAGTTCAGCATCGTCAAGGCTCTGAAGCCATTTTATTATGCTGTCTTCGTCTCCGGCTATCGCCCACTTGTGGTTTCTCTCAAAGCCCGGAATACCGCGAGGAAAAACGATGATATCTTCCTCGTTGTAAAACAGTTCTCCAAATCTTGTCGTATTAATAGAATAGGTGTGCGTCATTACATTATCTTTCCTTTCTTATCCACGCCGCAACACGTGGACAAAATCAAATTTTGTAAACAGTTTTACGCAACATCCAGTAAGTTTTTTGGCTTTCGTATAAAATTTGAATATAATACAGAAACTCAGCTTTACTAATCGGTTTATGAGCAAAGCAATGGAATAGTGAATATGCAACGAGCAAAATAATACATGCCCGCTTATATTGCTTGCAAAAATCATTCAATGCGGAAAATATCTCATTATTATCTCAAAAAGTCAACTAACGTAGGCTGAATTATTCTTGAAACAACAGAAAGGCTTGCCTGATACATCGCAGTCAACATGGCCATGTCGGTAGCCGCTTTTGACAAATCTATTCCGGCAATTTCGTCGTAAAGATCAACTAAGTTTATGTTGTTTGACTGAAAGCGCATAATATTATTTGTATAACGAATTTCAAGAGCTCCTTCGGTCGCCATGCATTTCAGCAAATTATCTATGAACTTGTCTATCTGAGGAAGCAGGGATTCGCTTAGAGCTTTTCTGTTTTCAGCCTCCATCGTAGCGGATAAATTGTCAAGCACGTCAAAAAAGCTCGCCTGTTGTGTATTTGCACCGCTGCGTTTTGTTATATTCTGCTGGCAGTTTATTGAATTAGGCGCGCCTCCCCGAGCTTGATTTGTGAGCGAAGCGCCGAATATGTCGGCGGCTTTGTTCGTAAGCGGAGCGGCAGGACTGCCGTCAACCTGAATTTTATAACCGCGCGGCGAATAAAGTATCATCTGACCGTCCTTATTAATCTCAGCTCTTATATCATCGCTCTGAAAACGTGTATTAATGAGCTCTGCCAATGCCTCTGGAGTGAAATTGCCAAGCGACTCCTGCGCTGTATAAAGGTCGATAGTATGGCTGTATCCTGCGGCTGATATAGTCAATATATCCCCGTTGACAAATGTTGGCCAGACAGAGTTAAGGTCTACTGTGCCATTAACTGCGTTGTCGCATTGCAGACCGGTTTTCGCAACTGTTCCAGAAAGATCATAAATGCTGACGGCAGAACCATCTTTTGCACATATAGCAAACATGACATTGCTGCCGTCCACACTCATATCAGGGTCAAAATAGTTGACTTCAAGCCAGTCTCCAGCTTGATCTCGTATCTTGTCAAGGATTGTCTTTACTGTATCGGTAACCTCGACGTCAATATCTACCATTAGCCCCATAGAGCGTATGCGAATCGTTCCCGATACGGCGCCAATATCAGCGACAGTTTCATTGTCAAGCATAGCGGGCGTCGCTGTTATTCCGGCGTGTATTCCCATCTGCGTCGCGATGCCCATTGAATAAGTGCTCCAAGAGCTGTCTGGAACCGGCATATCTATAATACTTAGAGGCTCTCCTGTAGTGGAGTAAAGGGAACTTTGCGTCACTCCTCCAGCATTTTCATTCGATTTTATGACCCGCAAAAGCTCCATGCCGCTCTTTTCATTGACCTGTTTAGCAATTTGAGCCATAACTTTGTTTCGGTCGACAAGGTTTGTAATCGGATCGACGACATCTTTCCGGTTAAGCTTTACGGTGTATTCCTTCTCGTCTCCTACAACCACCTTGAGGCAGGCGGGAGTATTCGGATCAAGACACGCGGCGCAAGAAAACACCACGTCCTGCGAGTTATTATCAGTCCTTATTGCGGTTGAAAGCCCCATCATATCCGCATATCCCGAATCATTTATATCAAGGAATATCACAGGCATGTTCTGAACGGCTTTTATGACCAACCTGCTTGTGGCGCCCTCATAATTGTTGCTGGTGTTAAGCCCTGCTTCCGTAACGTCCTGATTGAGCTGCTGAGGGCTCAGGAAAACGTCAACCGTAACTTCTAGCCAGCCAAGACCGGCATTTCTGAGCCTCTCGGCAATTTGTTCCATGGTGTAGCTTCCCTGCGAAAGCTTAAGGTCGACCACATTGTTGCCGCTCGTAATTCTCCAGTGAAGCCCCTCCGCCCCAACTTCCAATGTTTGCCCCTCTGGAAACTCCACGCTTTTGAGCGCGGTCTCCATTCCAAGATAGCTGAGCAAATCAATATGGCTGTGGTCGGTAGCCCTCCTCGCTTCCTGAGATACCGTTGAACCTTTTAGGTTTCCGGTATTAACATCGCTTGTCAATTGAAAGTTAAACAATTGTACAGCCCCGCCCGTGGCCGTCATGGAAAATTTAGGGTAAGCAAGAGTGTCAGCCGCAACATTAGAAGACAAGAAATCTTCGGGATACGGCCTATCGCGTTTAGCGACTACAACCAATTGCGTTCCGTCGGAAGATACTCTGGCAGCCATACCGGTTACAGATTCAATTTTTAAAGCTATGTCCTTCAATGTGTCGTTTTCGCCTATAAATATCTGAACAGGATTTGAACCCCCTACACTGATTGAAAGTGAGCTTGCAGTACCCTTCTCGCTGTCTACGCCAAAAAGCTGCATGGTTCCGCCCGCTGTCGGCCCAATTGAGCCCGCTTTATCGGCAACGGAAATATCCCCCGATATCCGAAGACTTATCCGCCCGTTGACTATGCTTGCAACGTCAGGTTCTCCGCTCATAGGGACAATCCGCAGGTTTATATCTCTGACGAGATCATAAATATTGGAGTAGTCATCAAGTTCAAAATCATATCCCGTTCCATTAGCCGTCACTGTAATGGCTTTTCCAAGCTTGTCAGGAATCCACCCCGCCGCGTTCACGCTTCCCATTAGTCCCTTGGCGTCAGGGAGCACGCTTGCGTTTATATTTCCAAAGAGTTTTGACGCTCCAACTCCACTGACATTGATAGTTTCTCCTCCCGGCGCCTGTAGAACGAGATGTCCATTTACTTCACTGCATCTCACAGTCGCTGGCAGCGCTATATTCAGGTCGTTAAGCAAAGTTGCCATGTCGTTGTATGGCACATTCGGAAGCGTTATTGAGCTGACAGTTCCGCCCACTGAAATATCGAACGATACGGCGTCAAGAGGAAATGTTACCTGCTTGTCCCCCATTAAGGTATTACTGTTCCAATCAATATCGCTTATATCCACGGAGAGTCCGGCGATGCTTTGTTCAAGCGGCGCCATATCGGTATCCGGCCACCCGGTAATTTGCAGCGGCTCGCCAGTATTGCTGGTGAAGACTAAGCGCTGAACTCCGTTAGTCAAGTCTTTCTCCACCTTGACGCCAATGAGCTTATCCGCTCCGCCTTCTTGAATGGAGCGGCTGAACAGCTCTGCAAGCTGGTCCATTGTGATGCCGCGCAACTCGTCCGTGTCACGGAATTTGTTGAAATCCGAGAACTCGGTATTGCCGGTCGCAATCTCGTCTATCCATATTTCAGGAATTTGAACTTTGACGATAGTGTTGTCTCCAAGCCTTATTTGGATTTTTTCCGCCCGCCCCGTCCAAGTCCAGTCAATTGGCACATAATGGCTCTTTACATTATATGTCTTCTCGTTGCTTGCAAAAACTTCGCTCCCGGCAAATGAGACTTCGCTCACGACCCCTTTTTCAATTTCATAATTGATTTTTTTATCCGAGCCGTTATATACAATTCTTCCAAAGGCGTCAAAAGTAAACGGCTTTGTTCCCGTATCCAGCCCGGACAAGAGGTATTTACCGGCAATTGAGGTATTCGCAGTATTGCGCATGGATTCTTTTATTTGCTGTATTTCTGTTGAAATAGCTTTGAGTTCTTCAGAAGAAAGCGCGCCGTCTCCGGCATATATAGTGAGCTCGCGTATGCGCTGAGCGTCAGAAAGCAATTGATTGAAAGTATTATCTGTCGCGCGAAGCCATGAGACAGCATCCTGTTGATTTTTTATGTATTGTTCATTCTCGAAAATTGACGTGCTTATGCCAAGGCTGCGAGCCACCGCTATAGGGTCATCGGATGGTTTCGAGAATTTCCTTTGCGTAGTCATTTGTTCCTGTAGTTTTAGCATCTCATTCAGATTTGCCTGCATATTATTGAACAACATACCATTCATCATTCCGTTGGTAACCCTAGTTGCCATGATTATTCCCCCGCTCTTTCGTGAATATTGCATTATGTTTATCGGCAAAACCTGTCAAAAAATAAATCGTTAAAATATGGCAAATAATGTGTGAAATTAGTGATAAGATTAAATCAAATCGTTTACTGGGAGGAATAGCTATGAAAAACTATAAAATTAGTAATATATCAAAATTCTTGGATAGACCCGGATTTACTGGAACGTTTGTTCACGGGGAAAGAATGTCCCTTGTTCATTGGATAATAGAGAAAGACACCCCTCTTGCCCTACACAGCCACGAGAACGAACAGATACTTTTTGTGTTGGAAGGATGCTTGCGTTTTGATTCTCCGGTCGGGCAAATCGACGTATTTCCCGGAGAAGGAATTGTATTCGCGCCCGACGAACCTCATAGCGGGATAGCGGTTGAGACGACTGTATGCTTAGATGCATTCTGTCCTGTTCGTGAAGATTTTATAAAAGCTATGGAAGGCAAATAATTCCAATTCAAAATCGAATGTATACTTCGTTGTTTTTGCACCCCTTGCTCAACGTAGCTCTATCTACGCCCTCGCGGCGGGGTGCAAAAGCCGCCTCGTCTACATCCGATTTTGAAATGGAATAGAAACCATTCGATGTCCAGGTTTATATGTTCGGAGTGCGGAGCGATAAGCGCGATTAGAACCGGTAAATGTAACGTATGCGGTTCTTGGGGAACTGTCATGCAGGATATTAGCGCGAGTGCGCCAAATGTTGCTGATTCAAATTCAGAACGCGTATCCGTAAGATCAGTTGACGTGGTTCCGCCGGAACGAATTAAATCAGGAATAACGGAACTCGACCGCGTGCTTGGCGGAGGATGGGTCAGCGGCGGAGTGACCCTTCTTGGAGGTCAGCCCGGAATCGGAAAATCAACGTTGCTGCTTCAAACCGCCGGTGTAATGGCGCAAAAAGGCTTAAGAGTTTTGTATATATCAGGCGAAGAGTCCGCAAGTCAAGTAGCTTTGAGAGCAAGAAGGCTTGGCGCTGACTCCGAGAACCTTTATTTGTTCTGCAGCACAAATCTTGAAAAAGCCATTTCCGAAGTGAACGGGCATAACACAGAATTCGTTGTGCTTGACAGCGTTCAGGCAATGCGAGCCCCCGAAGAAGCCGGATGGGCGGGGACGCCTAATCAGGTCAGGGCAGTCGCTCAAATGATAGTTGACGTGGCAAAAAGTAAAAATGTGCCCGCGGTACTAGTAGGACACATTACAAAGGAAGGGCGCCTTGCGGGCCCGATGCTCTTGGAACATATGGTGGATACAGTTCTCATATTTACGGGCGAAGGCTATTCGTCATACAGGATGTTACGCGCGCAAAAAAACAGATACGGCACAACGGACGAACTTGGAGTTTTCGAAATGGGAGAAAGAGGGCTTATACCAGTTGATGATAAAAGCGCTCTTTATTGGAACAGGGCGGATGCTTTAGTCCCTGGAGTTTCAATGACAGTGGCGCTTGAAGGGTCTGTACCATTGATAGCTGAGATTCAAACACTTTGTACTGCGACAACATTTTCATACCCCAGAAGGACCGCTCGCGGAATTGACGTGAACAAGCTCCATCTGCTCGCAGCCGTTGTTGAAAAACGCGCGTCGATTCCGTGCGCCAATTATGATATATATTTAAACATAGCGGGAGGTTTGTCAATACAAGATCCGTCCGCAGACTTGGCGGCGTGCGCAGCTATTGTCTCAGCCGCGATTGGAAAGCCGCTCCCGCCAGACTGCTGCTTCCTTGGCGAAGTTGGGCTTGCCGGAGAGGTACGCCCGGTAACCCGCGTTGGCCTGAGACTGCGCGAAGCCGCTAAGCTTGGCTTCACTAACGCCGTAATAAGCGCGCGTGAGAAGAAAGACGAGTTCCCGCTTGGGATAAATGTTGTCAGGGTAAAAAGTTTAAATGACGCAATCAGGGAATATTTAGTATGAATCCAAAATAAACTTCCTTACCAGATTCTCAGTTACTTTTTTCCTGTAGGCGCTTTCTTTGCGCGGCATTACAATGGCGCCTGCTTTTCTGGCTGCGGCTTCAGCAAACTGCGCATCCACTTTACGTCCGGTCAACATGCTTTCAACGTCCCTTAACCTGATCGGTACAGGGGACATGCTGCCCGCAACGAAACGCGCTTTTGTTACGCAGCCTTCTGCGTCTTTTTCGATGCAACACGCAAGGGCAACTCTCGAAAACGTCAAAGCTCTGCGAGTCCCCCTTTTATAAAACGCTTCGTATTTATTTTTCGCAGATGAAATTGGAATCAATATCTCCTTCAAGAGTTCATCTCTTTTTAAAACAGTGGAGCGATATCCATCAATAAATTTTTCAAGCGGTATAATGCTCTCCTTTTGCCCTCTTCCGATTATTCTTATATCGGCGTCAAGAGCCATAAGAGCAGTTATCATGTCCGCCTCGCCTGAGGCTGTCATTATATTTCCGCCAATCGTCGCCATATTTTGCACGGCAACAGCTCCGCTCTTGGAGGCAGCCTGTACAATAAGAGACGCACTACCCTTGAGGAGCGAACTTTCCATTAGTTCAGCATTTGTTACACAGCTTCCGATCCTTATGTATTTTCCTTCAAGAGATATATTTTTTAGCTCCGGGATATTGGATATATCCATAACGGATTTCAGCTTTAGTTCATCATTCTTTGCATTTGGAAAAACGTCAGTTCCCCCAGCGATAATTATGAGTTTCGACTCCATTTTTGACAGGATATTGACCGCATCTTCCAAGTTTCGCGGAGAGTAATAACAATTCTTTTCTTCATTATTTAATTCAGGCGAGCATTCATTATTTACGCTCACTGAAGAAGACACGATGTTTTTTGAGTAACCTTCTTTTACAGCCCTGTTTATCGCGCGAAATATTCTCTCATACCCCGTGCAGCGGCATAAATTACCGGAAAGAGCCGTTTTAATTTCCTCTAAATCTGGCTCTTGTTTCCTTTCCAGAAGAGCTCTTGCAGCAAGAATCATCCCCGGGGTGCAAAACCCGCACTGCACTGCCCCTTCCTCAACAAAGGCAGTTTGCAAAGCGTCAGGCGCAACAGAACACCCTAAACCTTCAATTGTTGTAATATAGCTGCCATAAGCCCTTAGCGCGCTCACCATGCAAGAGTTTACAAGACGCCCGTTCATTATGACCGCGCAGGCGCCGCATTCTCCTTTACCGCAGCCCTCCTTGGCGCCTTTCAATTGAATATCGTCTCGCAGAACATCAAGCAGTCTTTTCATCGGGTGAACCTCACAAACTTGCAGTTCACCGTTTATCGTCAACTTTAGCTTCATTTTCCGCCTCCTGCGCCTGTCTCGCCTGTTTTGCTCATATTGCTTTCAACGAGAGAGAACAGATATTCTCCTGAAATCGGGATTTTTTCCGCAAAAACTCCCGTGGCGTTTTGAACCGCAGCCGCCATAGCCGGAGCGCCTCCATCCATTGGTAGTTCTCCAATTCCTTTTGCTCCAAGCGCTCCAAAGTCGCACGGCTCCTCCAACAGCTCCACATCGAACGAAGGCGCGTCAAGCGTTGTCGGAACTGCATATCCGCTTAAATGCCGCGCGGTATATTTTCCGTCGTTCGTAAGGCTTAGACTCTCCGTGTTCGCCCAGCCATAAGACTGAAGAGTTCCTCCTTCAATCTGTCCGCTGGCTAAAATAGGGTTTATAGCTCTGCCAAGCTCAACAGCTATTGTTGATTTCTCGGGGATAACCTCGTAAGTATCCATATCGACTGAGACTTCAACAACCTGCGCCATCCATGAATAACCTTTGTAAGCCGTGCCTTCATATTTTTCATCGTCCCATGAGTAACCGGCAGCGGGTTCATAAATAGCTTCAGCTGATATTTTTGAACAACTCCCATTTTCCTTACAATACAGTTGGGCGGCTTCAAATATGGAATATTTTTTAACCTCGTTTATGAAAGCCCCTTTTTCATATCTGAATTGTACTTTTGCGGTTGCTTCAAGGCAGCTTTTTATTTTTGATATAAGGTTGCTTGAAGCGTTCTGTAGCACCTTTCCTACGTACATTGTGGTTCGCGAAGCAACTGTAGGGCCGCTGTTCGGAACTATTGAGGTATCGGGAAGATCATACTCTACACAGGAAAGAGGAACTCCGAAAGTTTCCGCGGCTAACATCGGTAAAACCGTGGAAGCCCCCTGCCCCATTTCAGCGCTGCTGGCAAGAATTGATATGATGTCCCGATTTACATCAATTTCAACTTTCACTTTTGTCCCCATCATATCCTCTCCTGCCCCCGTAAATCCTCCTCCATGAAGGATAACGGATAATCCTATACCGTGTCTCAAGCGTGTCTTATTATCCATGTTTTCACAAATGTATTTCGCTCGTTTTTCCCTATATTTAGACCTTTCGACAACATTCAAAAGCACGCGCTCTGCGGACGCCCCCGATTCCAGCACTTGACCGTACGGGAATTTATCTCCTACACGCATGATATTTTTTAACCTCACATCAAGAGGATCCAAACCAAGTTCGTCGGCTATTTTATCCAAATGCCTTTCAAGCGCGAACTGGCTCTGCGGTGCGCCAAAACCGCGAAACGCCCCGTTTGGAGGGGTGTTGGTCGCCATTGCTCTTCCCCGAATCCTCGCGTTTGGGATCGCATAACACCCAGTGGAATGAAGTATTGAACGGGAAAGCACAACCTTGCTCATTGTCGTAACAGCGCCACCGTCTAAGAGTATATCTATCTCCATTGCTGTTATCGTTCCGTCGTTTTTTACCGCAGTTTTGTGGCTTATTTTTGAGGGATGCCGCTTTGTCGTACAAAGCATATCCTCTTCCCTTCCATAGATGAATTTAACCGTCCTTCCGGATTTCAACGCCAGAAGAGCTGTCCATACTCCAAGTATTGAAGGATAATCTTCCTTCCCTCCAAAACCTCCGCCTGTCATAGCCTGCTTGATAACGACTTTTTCCGGAGTATCGACTAATCCCAGCGCTTGGACAGCCGCATTATGAACATAGTGCGGACATTGAAGAGAGCCGGTTATCACAACGCCTCCATTTTCCAGAGGAGTAGCTGTCATCCCTTGAGTTTCCAAATAAACATGTTCCTGATAACCTGTAAAATATGTCCCTTCAATTATTCTATCCGCTTCAGCAAATGCAGCTTCCGTATTTCCGCTGGAGACGCTGAATTCGTCTATGGTATTATCACTGCCGTAAATAACTCTCTTTTTTGTTATAGATTCTTCAATCGTCAGCACGGGCGGGAGTTCATCAATTTCAACAGTAATTGCGCTCATAGCCGACTTAAGGGTATCCTCGTCCGGCGCTGCGACCAAAACAACGCCCTGCGTTGAAAAAATAACTTCCTCATCAGCAAGAATTGGATAGTCAGGACGTATCATCGCTACATAATTGACGCTCTTGAGGTCTTTTGCGGTTATAGTCGTGACCTTGTCCCAATTGAAACTATCCTGAAAAACAATTCTTCGAATAACTCCCGAAGCGCTTTCTGATCGAACAACGCCGCATACCCAAGCGCTTTTGGACAACATATCACCTATATAAAGAGCCTCTCCTGAAGCTTTCCCGTAACCATCAAGCCTTGCTACTGGTTTTCCAATAATATTGTAATCCGGCATTTTTGTAATCTCTAGATTGATTCTCCAGGCTTCAGTATTACAATTTCCGCCTTTTCCCCCGCGAGTTCAACCAATTGTTTTGGGTCGGCCTTAATCGGAGGGAACGTGTCATAGTGCACCGGAATTACTTTTTTCGGTTTTATAAATTCTATTGCCCTAATTGCTTCTTTTACATCCATAGTATAATGCCCGCCAACGGGAAGTATTGCTATATCGATTTTCTCATCCGAAAGCAATTCCATCTCTTTAGTCAGACCTGTATCTCCCGCATGATAAATTTTTACCCCGTCGATACTGAAAACAAAACCAGCGGCCACGCCGCCATTAACGGCTCCTTCAGAGCCGCTTATGGTCGACCCGTGCAGGGCATACACCATTTTTACGTGACCAAAATCAAATTCACTGCCGCCTCCAAAATACATCGTTTGAACATTTTTCACTCCCTGAGCTATAAACCACTCAGAAAGCTCTCCGTTAGCGAGCACCACGGCGCCTGTGCTTTTTGAAATATTCACTGCGTCGCCAATATGATCACCGTGCCCATGAGTTACAAAAACGTAATCAGCCTTATCAATATCTTCAACTTTGATTGCCGCCATAGAGTTGCCTGTTATGAACGGGTCAATATATATGGTTTTACCCGCGCCCTCAATTTTAACCGCCGCATGTCCAAGCCATGTTACTTTCATTTTAACTGCTCCTTTCGACCTGACAGTTTCACTCGGGAAATATTAATAAAAATATAGCTGCAAATACAACTATATCTACCCACAAATATTGCTGTCCTTGATAAAAGTATATCATGTCGTAAAAACTCATTTTCTTGGAAAGGATAACTTAAACAGCCGTTTCATAGAACAACAGCAGAAGCGTTGATTAATTGAAACGCCGACTTTCGCCGAAAATGAAAATAGATGCGAAAAACCTGAAACGCGTTTTTAGAAAAATGGTGAACGGCGTCTGACATAAACCATTTAGGGTAGACACTTGAACATGATATGTATATACTGAGCACGATTTAGATTATTTGCTGATGTTTAATTCAGTAGTTTCACTAAAATATTTAAACAAGAATTTGAGTTAAAATTAAACATTCACTCTTTTGAGAACTCGGAGATGTTATAAAATGGAAGAGCGAAAAAAATGTATTTTCTTAGTTGATGATAACATTCTTAACCTGAACGTTGGAAAAGCTGCGTTACAGCATAAGTACACTATAGTTACAATACCGTCAGGTGAAAAACTCTTATCATTACTAGATAAAATGAAACCGGAATTGATTCTGTTAGATATTGATATGCCGGGTATGAGTGGCTACGATACAATAAAAATAATAAAGGCAAACCCTGAAATCGCAAATATACCGGTAATATTTCTAACCGGAAAAAACGAAGCTGACAGCGAAATATTGGGGCTTTCGCTTGGAGCTGTGGATTACATAACTAAACCTTTTTCGCAATCAATTTTATTAATGAGAATTGAACTGCATTTACTGTTACAAACTCAGAAAGAAGAATTGCGTGAGTTTAACATTAACTTGCAAAAAATGGTGGAAGAACGGACGAACGAGATAAACGATCTGCAAAACGCGGTTATTATGTGGGCGGCGGAAGTTATTGAATTTCGGGATGAAGAGACCGGTCAACATGTGGAACGTGTTCAAAAATATTTGGAAATTCTATTGAACGCAATGAAAAAAATAGAATCATATTCAATGGAGATAGCAAAATGGGACACTGACGCATTTTTAAAATCAGCCATTCTGCATGATATTGGCAAAATTAAGATTCGTGACAGCGTTTTATTAAAAGAAAGCCGGTTGGACGATGAAGAAATGGACAATATGAAACTCCATTCGATATATGGGAAAATGCTACTTGAAAACCTGCAAAACAGAGTGCCTAATCAAACTTTCCTGGATTATGCAAAAACGCTTGCTCACAGGCATCACGAAAGATGGGACGGAACCGGTTATCCGGACAAACTACATGGCGAAGAGATTCCGTTACAAGCGCGTATGATGGCAATAGCAGATGTCTATGACGCATTGATTACTGCTCGGCCATATAAAAAGGCTTTTTCGCATGAAGAAGCTATGGAGATTATTTCTTTGGGCGGCGGTTCCCAGTTTGACCCGGAATTGACGAAGTTATTTGTCAGCTTGTCTGACAAAATTAGGGATATAAGCGAAGGTCGGAAAAATGCCGAATGAGATTAACAATGATTTGAGAAACGCAATAAAATCAAAAGAAGAATACGAAGAAGAAATACTCAATCTCAAGAATTACATATCCAACACTATGACGAAGGAAGCTGAGGCAAAGGAAGCTGAAGAGCGCATAAAGCTAATGTTGGACTGTAATCCCTTAATATGTATATTGCGGGATGACAGTGGCAATATCATAGACTGCAATCAAGAAGCGTTGATTATTTTTGGAGTTCCTGACAAGGCTGTTTTTTGTAAGAACTTCTACAGTTACTTCCCGGAATTTCAGCCGGACGGAAAGAGAAGCGTTGACAAAACAGCTGAAATCATACGTGTTTTAGATGAGAAAGGTCATATCTACCTCGAGCGTACATTCGAAACACCCGGAGGAGAACTTATTCCGGTAGAAAGCAAAATTGTGCGGATACCGTGGAAGGACACGTACCGTTATTTGTCTTTTTCTCGCGATTTACGAGAAACAAAAGCCAATGAGAAAAAAATGCAAGAGATAACAGAAAGAGAACGCAATGCAGAGGTTCAAAAAAAAGCAGCGCAGGCCGCCAGCGAGGCAAAGAGCCAGTTTTTAGCAAATATGTCGCACGAAATCCGCACACCGATGAACGCAATTCTTGGTATCTCAGAACTGCTGCTTCAAGAAAAGCTGAGTAGTCGGCAATTACAGTATGTTGGTGATATAAAGACTTCCACTGAAGCGCTTTTGAAGATTATTAACGATATTTTAGATATTTCAAAATTGCAAGCGGGAAAGCTAAATCTTATGCCTGTACATTACGATTTCAACATTATGCTTGATAATGTGTGTTCAATAGTGCAATTTTTGATTAAAGACATGGATATAGCTTTCCAATTGATAATGCGGGAACGCGGAAACATATGCTTATATGGTGATGATTTGCGGCTGAGACAGGTGCTTATAAATATACTGAGCAATGCGATTAAGTTTACCGAAGTTGGCTATGTACGCCTGGAAGTCAGCTTAACAGACACAAGCTTGAGAATTACTGTAAGTGATACAGGTATAGGTATCCCCGCAGAAAGTATTCCGACTCTTTTTTATCCCTCAGAGCAAGTAAATTTGGAAAAAAACAAATACAAAAGCGGTTCAGGACTTGGACTTATAATCGTAAAGTCCATTGTTGAAATGATGAATGGGCATATTACCGTTGAAAGCACGCTTGGTCAAGGTTCATCATTCCATATTGAAATCCCGAAGATTTTGGGGGATGAAAAACTAATACATCGAATTGAAAGTAAAGACATCTCAATTAATGCTCCGGAAGCGAAGATCCTGGTTGTGGATGACAGCATCATAAACTTGAATGTTATGATTGGATTGTTGGAGCTTTGCCAAATAAAGGCGGAAAAAGCAACATCCGGGAAACAAGCAATAGAACTGGTTCAGCGAAATCAATATGATATTGTTTTTATGGATTACATGATGCCGGAAATGAACGGCATTGAAACAACAAAAATTGTCCGCGAGTCAGGAATAGCTGTACCAATCATAGCTATTACAGCAAATGCTATTGTTGGCGCTAAAGAAATGATGTTAGAAGCAGGTATGGATGATTATCTCTCAAAACCTGTTTCTTTAGTTGAATTAAAGAGCATGTTAAAGAAATGGATTCCTGATGAAAAGATTTTGAGCACAATACCAAAGACGATTGTTGATAACAAACCCGAAGATGAAAAATATAAGGAGTTTTGGAGAAAAATTGAACAAATAAAGGAAATTTCCTTATCTGCAGCGCTAAAAAGAACTGATGGCCGGTGGGATATGTACAGAACGATGTTGAAGCTAATGATACAAGAAATTGAAAAGTGTAACGAAAACTTAAATGAATTCTTGTCGGCTAACGATATGAACAGCTTCCGCATCGAAGTACATGGAATGAAAGGCTCTCTCGCTAGTATAGCCGCTATGGAGCTTTCAGAAAAGGCGTTTATTCTTGAAACCGCATCTAAAAATTTGGACAAAGATTTTTGTGTTTCCAATCTACCGATTTTTTTAGAGGAATTAAATAATTTGAAATTGAATTTGGAGGAAGCCTTTTCACAAATTGTTAAAAGTGGTGATATTAGTGAGATTCCACCCGAACTGCCGCCAGTTTTAAGTAAACTGATTAATGCCTTTGATGAAATTGATTTAATGCTTATTGATGAAGAGATAAGAAAGCTGGATACAATAAGCCTAAACCGCGTGCTGGAAGAGGAAATAGAGCAGATAAAAGAAGCAGTGTTGATGATGGATTACGACAAAGCCACGATACAGATTAATAAACTGCTAGGCGTAAAATAGCCAAAATGAATAAATGTTCAATGTTTCCGACGGGAAATAATGGAGTATTTCTCTAAAACCTTCATCAGCGGAATACCTACGGCGTAACAAGCTGCAGCTTGCCCTAATCCTACATAAAGATATGCAGCTAATAAAGGAACATCAATAATAAGATGCAGAATTGTTCCTATCACAAACATATTGACAATTACAGGCGGAACAGCCGCAAGCCATAAATTTGGCATTTTTGAACTGAGCAACGCTGCCAAAAGCGTTGCTCCACTACCAAAAATTACATCCCATAATCCTAAACCACCAATGAAATTTGCTATTAGACATCCGACAAAGAGCGCCGGAACAGCTTCAGGCATGTAAAATGGAAGCAATGTAAGGGATTCAGACACGCGCAATTGTACTTCTCCAAAAGAAATGGGAGCAAACAACATGGTAACAGCAATATACAAAGCTGCGATCATTGCACCGCGAGCAATATCGCGAATCTTATATCTCAATTTCTATAAGCCCTTCATTTATTATTTAATTCCATTTCAAAAATGAAACTACTGCTTCGCAGAGTGAGCATAGACGAGGCGGCTTTTTCGCCCCGCCGCGAAGGCGTAAATAGACCTACGTTGAGCAAGGGGCGAAAAAACAACGAAGTATACGTATTGGAATTTACTGAACGCCGCTCATCAGAGGCACAAATCGGCAATATTCAAACCACTTATCTTCACCGTTACTTTTTAGTACAAGAAGCCTCTGCACTTGTTCAGAAACCTTAACCGGAGCAACTAATATCCCGTCGTCAGACAACTGATCAATCCAAGCCTGCTTTATCTCTTCTACAGCCGCTGTTACAATTATCCTGTCATATGGAGATTCCTCAGGATAACCATCAATACCGTCTTTCAAAATTATGTTGGCTTTTAGTCCGGCAGCCGAAAGGTTGTCTCTTGCACGTATAACAAGTTCATTCACCCTCTCTAGCCCCCACACGACAGCTCCAAGATAAGAAAGTATTGCAGCTTGATAACCTGAGCCAGCTCCTATCTCTAATACCTTCATTCCGCTCTCAACACTTAAAAGTTCAGTCATGCGGGCGACAATGAAAGGTTGAGATATCGTCTGTAAATCGCCAATAGGAAGAGGCCGGTCAATATAAGCGTCAGACATGCAAGACTCAGGGACAAAAATATGCCTTGGGACTTTTCGCATGGCTGATAAAACAGCTTGATTTTTTACATCGCGGGACATAATCTGCATATCCACCATCAGTTCCGCTAACCTTTCCCAGTCATACATAAGAATCACTCCACAAAAATTCTGACACGCGGGTAACCATGTCTGCTTTTACTTATTGAAAATCGCGGTAATAATACTCTTTTCAAAAGAGATAACGGCGACGCTGACAACCATATATAATATTTCCCATCACGAGAGTCTTTAGAATTCATTACCATATACCCATTCTCTTCCAAGAGTTTTACGAGCGCTGCATTCTCTTTCGTCGAAACCTTAATTTCCACAAGAGGCTTATGCGGAGGGAACTGAAGCTCTTTTCTTTCCGCAAGGTCTTTTTCCCAGAAGTACTCCCATCCTGATTTCAAGCCTATTTGCCATCCTTTTGCAGGATTACGGCTTTGCACGATAACCCGCCTTTTTATACTTTCATTAATTTTACCGGAAACTTGAGTTTTTGTTGTACCTCTCCATAATGATTCCCAAACCATGCTGAATGCATGAAACCTGGAAGTATAGTCAGTTTTATTCGCTTCAAGGTCAATGTCTATCCAGGCTATAAGCCCGACATCTTCTCTATCGCAAAGGGACAGAATACTGCGAGTCCCAACAACCAGCTTACTTTCTTCAGCGGGAGTTTCATTAAGTTCCTGTTCATAAAACGCGTCAGCAATTGTTTTAAGTGCTTCCAATCCAGGTTTTTTACCTATGAAATAATTCCCGCGGCAAACCGGACAGAATGCAGGCAGCTTCATATGATTTAAACACCTGCGGCAGCTTAATATAATTTCTCCTTCCGCATCATCGTTCTCCGCTGTCATTACAGCTCCGCAAACCGGACAAAATAACCCGTATCCACAGTTTTCACACAATACTTGTGTAGCGTAACCTTTACGATCATATATCCATAGTGCCGTCATGTTTTCATTTAAGCACTTTTTAGTTTCCGAAACAAGTATCCTGCTTATCGGAAGAGTCTTTTCAATACCTTGAACGACTGCGCTAAATCCGTCCTTTATATCGACAAAGTGTAACAAATCTTTTTCCGGCTGGAAATCACATTTTATTTTTTTTCTAAAGTATGTTTTTGCTGACGGAAGCCTGCCGCCAAGAATGAGTTCCGACCGGGAAATATAGGCAAGCTTGCCCGCAATGCTTCGTACAGGCAAGCTCGGATAACGTACTGAAACATAAGCGGGATTGGCCTCGTCCTCCACAATGACAAGAGAAATATTTGAAAGAGGCGCATACACGGCAGACGGCCCCCCAACTATCAACCTTACATTACCATCACGAACGTTCAGCCAATTTTGCCAGAAACTCTTTGTTCCTTTATTCTCCCAAAATAAGGCATTATCCTTTAACTTAGCTGGAAGTTGTTTGTAAAAACGCTTGGCAACTGAACGTTCAGGAAATAAAACAAGAGCTGCGCTACCTTCTTCCAATTCAATAAGCCGATTAATGTATAAATTCTGTCTTTCTAAATCATATGGAACGTAGCATTCGCTCTCGCTAAATTTTCTATGTAGTTTGAGCTCTTTTTCTTCGAGAATTTTTTTACCCTGCGAAATCGGATCTCCATTTAACAACTGAGAAGGGGATATGACTTTGAGAACTTCCCCCCGACCGCACATGAAGTAATGCCCCGCCCATAACGCCAAATTCCAAAGGTTCTCGCCAAACACAGAATCATTATCAAGCACTTCTGCTACTTCTTTGTACTCTATGCTATCTTTTACGCATTCACTTTCATCTGCAAACCCAGAGACAAACCCCACACGAAGCGAATTTTTCACCGGAACACTGACACGTGAACCACATGGCGGGATATCGCTTTCATTTAAAATATAAGTAAGAGCATTCCACCAAGGTCCGGGTACTATTACATCAAGGTAATTCATCCCACAAACCGTTAGCAATATCCTCTTTACTTCCGGCAAATGAGGATTCTGAACCGCTGCGCCGAATAATCGCAACATCGTTAGCATCAGAGCCAAGCGCGGCCAAACCATTTACAATTATTACATCCATATTCTTGCGCTCCATCTTTGAAATGGCATTCTTTATCATATCATTTGTCTCAAGAGCGAAACCCACAAGAATTTGACCGTCATGTTTAAGTTTACCTATTTCAAAAGCTATATCCGGATTCTCAATAAAACTTATGGAAAGAACGCTTTTCTCTTCTCTTTTAATTTTTAAAACTGAAGGGGCCTCAGCACGATAATCGGAGACCGCTGCGGATGCGACAATAATATCCGCCCATTCAAGGTTTTCTAATACAGCTTTTAGCATATCATTTGCAGAAATGACATCTATCGTTTCGACTCCGTAAACAGGCGGAATTGAATGTGCTCCAAGAATGAATTTAACTTGGGCGCCTCTCCTCCATGCGGTTTTTGCAAGAGCCGCGCCCATTTTTCCGCTGCTCTTGTTTGATATGAATCTCACAGGGTCAATATATTCCTGTGTAGCGCCTGCAGTAATTAAAACTTTTTTCCCTCGCATTGCGTTTGTCATATTGCTCTTTTCATAAATTGCTCTCTCAGTTTCTTCGAGTATCGCTTCCGGTGGCGGCAAACGCCCTTTTCCCTCCGTTCCGCAAGCAAGCATTCCGCTATCAGGTTCTGTTATGAAAACACCTCTTTGGCTGAGTATTTTCATGTTCTCAACTGTAGCTGCATTTGAAAGCATGGCGGAGTTCATAGCAGGACAAACTACAACGGGAATATGCTCCGGGAGTGCAAGAGCGGTCGCTGTCAGCAAGGATTCTGCTCTGCCTCTTGCTATACCGGACATAGTTTCAGCAGTACAAGGAGCGATTACAAGTACATCCGCCCATTTTGAGAGGCTGATATGCGGTATTTTCCATCCATATTCGGTAGATAGGAAGTCTGATTGCCTCCATATTTTTTTGCCCGCTAAAGTGGCGAGCGCTAACGGGCTCACAAGTTGTTCAGCCGCTTCCGTAAGAATAACCTCAACTTCGTGCCCCGCAATAATGAAAGCGCGCAAGATTTCCGGAGACTTATATGCAGCTATACCGCCTGATATCCCAAGAAGGATCTTACTCATTCGCGTTTGCAACATTTACCGTGTTTACTATATTTGCCATGCTTGCTACAAGATGGTTTTCATGTGAAGCTTTTTCCCGCAAGACTTTTTCAATATCCACGCCTTTATCGAAATGAGCTAAAACTTCGGAAAGATACTTCTCCTTTTCTGGATTATTTTCGTCAGGGTTTCTCTTTTCGCTTAGACGACAAGCACTCTCGGCTATTATTGAAGTTGCAAGGTATTTATTGCCGTCTCCATATTTTCTAGCTAATACGTCAATATCATAAAACTTCATTATTAAACCCTCCGTGACAAATTTCTATTATCTATAATTATTTTTTTAAGATCCAATACAGCATTATCAAGTAAATCATTTACGATACTAAAATCAAACTCTCCGGCACGACTAATTTCGTATTGGGCGTTTCTCATCCTCAATTCTATTTTTTCTTCACTATCCGCATTTCTTTTGTGTATTCTCTCTTCCAAAGCTTCTATAGAGGGAGGCAATACGAACACTGAAACACAATCCATCATTCTTTTTACTTGAAACGCTCCTTGAACATCTATCTCAAGAATCATGTCATCACCTGATTCAAGTACCATATCAATTTCTCCGCGTAATGTTCCGTACATGTCGCCATGTACAAGAGCATGTTCAAGGAATAGGGATTGATCGAGCTTTTTATTAAACTCATCCACAGATATGAATCTATAATCGACCCCATCAACCTCTCCTTCTCTTGGAGATCGTGTTGTGCACGACACCGAAATACTTATATTTCCAATATCCATTATTGATTTACACAGAGTCCCCTTACCGACTCCGCTCGGACCAGATATAATAAATAGCGTTCCCTTGCCTTCTAACTTTTTACCTTTCTCCGGCAATGTATCACTATTTTTGCTGGAATTTTCAAGAATCGAATCATCACTGCTCTTCATAACTGCTCCTTTGTTCTTCTCCGCCAATCCTTAAAGCTATTGTTTCAGGCTGAATTGCAGAAAGTATAACGTGATTGCTGTCCATAATAATTATTGAACGCGTCTTGCGGCCCTGAGTCGCGTCTATGAGACGTCCATTATCTCGGGCATCATCTTTGAGACGTTTCACTGGTGACGACGAAGGTTGGATTATAGCAATAATTCTTTCTGCTACCGCCATATTACCAAAACCTATATGTATAAGATGATATTTCATAAAACGCCTCCTTTACAATAGCGTTGTTAATCTATATTCTGTATTTGTTCTCTAATCCTTTCAATACAAGCTTTAGCTTCTACAACCCGCCACCTGAGGCGGGCATTTTGCATTTTTGAGCCCATCGTGTTTATCTCCCGATTCATTTCCTGTATAAGAAAATCAAGTTTTCTCCCTATTCCTGTACTTTCAGTCTTTATATCACATTTTTTATTATCAGTGCAAGTTTCTATCGCCATCATTTCACGAAATTTATCAATATGGCTGCGAGAACGCACTATTTCCTCAGAAATATCCCACTTATCCGACATTATAGCAATTTCCTGAGCAATCCTTGCGGGGTCGGCTGAAACACCCTGCGCAGCTTCAGAAAGAAACTTTTCAAGTCGAACATGCATAGCGGCGAGAGCTTCGGGTAAAACACTCTGCCACTCTTCATCAATCAAGTCAATTATATTAGAAAAAGACTCCAATTGTAATGAAATATCTTTTGCCAGAATATTTCCTTCTATTATTTTCATCTCTGTAAGAGAATCAATTAACTCTGTCAGTTTTGAAATTATGGCTTCCACCACTTCATTTTCAATATTTCCGTTCCTGTCTCGCGGCGTATCGCATACGCCCGGCAAGTTCAGCAGGCTCGTGAGATGGATATCTTGATCGCTGCCAATTTCTTCAGCTGTTCTTCGGAGTTGTTTCCAATAACCGGTCAATAATGCCGAATCAATCGTGACCATTTTGTATTCAGGATTCCATAAAATCTCGACGCTCGCGCGTATTTTTCCTCTCCCAATCATTGAACGCATTTTTGATATTATAAGAGGTTCAAAAGAAGAAAACTCGCGCGGCATCCTGACGCTAATTTCCTGATATCGATGATTCACTGAGGATATTTCAAGGTTCATCGTTCCCCACGCATGTTGGACAGATAAGCGGCTAAACCCCGTCATACTTAGAAGCTTTTTATTTTCCATATTTATTCTCCATTTCGCTTAACGCATTTGTCAATGTTTGCGTCAACACATCCCTAGCTTCTTTTGAACTCTTCTCGCCAGCGTCGGGCGGATATAAAGCTTTTCCGAAAACAATCCGTATTTTTTTTGGTTTGACCCATGCCGCGCCGGCTGGCATTGCTTCAAAAGAGCCGGAAATATAAGCCGGAATTATGGGGACTCCTGTTTTCAGGGAAATAAGGGCAGTACCTCCCTCCAAAGGTTTTAATTTCCCATCTGGAGAACGGGATCCTTCAGGAAACAGAATTACTGATTCCCCGTTTTTAAGTAGGTTCAAAAAACCTTTTAACGTTGAGGCAGCAGCGTTGCTATCCTCTTGCAACACCGGCACCGCTCCCAAAATGCGAATGACTTTACCGAAAAGAAATGAACGAAACAGTTCATTCTTTGCAAGATATCTAAGCTGCTTCGGAAAATTTACGCCAATAAGCAGCGGGTCAAGATTACTGCAGTGGTTTGCTGTAACTATATACCTGTCTCTTTCCGGCAATTCCGCCTCCCATTTTACTGTCATTCTGTTGTAAATCTTAAAGATTATCCAGAAAAAACTCTGAGTGAGTTTATAAAATATTCTATTAAACATTCTAAATAGTCCTCTTTCTCTTATTTACTCATAGTGGCAATGCGAACTATCTCATCCACGACCTGCTCTTCGCTCATGCTGGACGAATCAATCAGATGCGAGCCTTCAGGTTTGAGAAGCGGCGCAACATCGCGCGTGGAATCTATCCTGTCCCGCTCTCTCACGCTAAGTAGAATTTCGTCATATATTGCAGCCTCTCCTTTGGCCAAACGTTCCCTATATCGGCGCATCGCGCGTTCTTCCGCGCTGGCTGTAAGGAAAATTTTAACATCGGCTCGAGGAAAAACAATGCTGCCGATATCCCGCCCTTCCGCGACAATTCCCTTGCCAAAAAGCGCCTGGCGGCGTTGTAATTCTAAAAGATGCGACCTCAATTGAGGCAAAGCGGAATATGGAGAGACAATCCTGTCCGCATGAGGAGTACGTATTTGCTTTGAAACATCGGCGCCATTTACGTAGACCATTCCGCCGGAAAGCTCGACTTCCAACTTGCTCAGCTCTTCGCCCATTTCGTCTCCGGGGACGGGAGGTATCCCTTTTACATCAAGAGCATAAGCGAGAGCGCGATATAATGCTCCGGTATCGAGAAAATTCAAGCCCAGCTTTGACGCGACTTTTTTTGATACCGTACTCTTACCCGCCCCTGCAGGTCCGTCTATTGCAATTATCATCTCTAAACCTCTCCGCCTTCGTTTATTTTCCGAATCAATTCCTCTTTGTCCAACTCTTTACATTCTCCAGGGGCTAGTCCCGTAAGTTGTAATTTTCCGATCTTTGTTCTTATAAGCAATTCCGTGCTGTAACCTGTTAGCCTGACCATCTCTCTGACCTCTCGTTTCAAACCTTCGCCGATGACTACCCGCACCCAGTTATTGTCGTCACCCTTGTCAAGCTTTGACAATTCTATTGGCTTTACAACATGTGAATCGGGGAAGTTTTCGTTCTTCCAATGCGGGGAATCTTTTAGCGAGTACCCTTGTCTCCATCTAGAAAGCGCTTTATCAGTTATTGGCTCATTGAGCATAACTTCATATTCTTTCAATATTCCAAATGAAGGATGAGACATCTGTTGAGCGAAATCGCCGTCATTAGTTAAAATAATAATTCCTTCCGTTTCGCGGTCAAGCCGCCCGACGGGGAAAATACGCTTCCCTTGAAATTTACCCGGCAAAAGCTCAATAATGACGCTGTCATATTTATCGGTAACAGCGCAAACATACCCTGCTGGTTTGTTTACAACTAAATATATATGTTGTTCGGGCAGCATCAATTTGTCGTCAAGAGTAACTTCGGTAATCCCCAACTCTATCTGTAAAGACGGAAGCAAGACAATTTTCCCATTAACCCTTACTCTTCCCTGCTCCAACACCTCTTCCGCTTTACGCCTTGACGCAACTCCGCACATTGCGAGGTAACGATTCAATCTGATTTTTTTCATTTCATATCCCCCGACGGAACACCGGCAACGTTTATCTCTTCAAGCGACGGGAGCTCCGATATTGACCCCAGGCCAAAAACCTCAAGAAATCTGTCTGTTGTTCTATATAGCAACGGAGAACCCGCGCTTTTTTTTCTGCCCGCAATCCTTATAAGCCCATGAGTAAGTAACGTATCGATAACGCTTTCGCTTCTGACGCTTCTAATTTCTTCGACCTCGCTTCTTGTAACAGGTTGATTATAAGCTATTATTGCAAGCGTTTCCACAGAAGCTTTGCTGAGTTTCACCCTCTGGCGCTCCGAGACATCGCGGAATAATGAGATAATCTCCGCGTAATGCGGCTGCGTAACGAGCTGCCATCCTCCCGCTACGTTCTGTAATTCTATTCCATGAGCATGTTTCGCAAGGTGTCCCTGCAATTCCAGAAGAGCAAGAGACACTTCACGTAGCGGAACTGCAAGAGTCAGAGAAAGCTCCCTTTCCGCCACCTGTGTCGAAGCTACAAATAAAATTGCCTCAATTCGCGACGCTGTCGCTGAAAGCAGCGTTAATCCTGACTTCGCCAAAAAGTTCCTCCTGAAATACGGATATTATTTTCATGCGGCACATCTCCAAAAGAGCAAGAAGAGTTACGACTAAGGCCGACACTGAACGAACGGAGATAAGACTGCTCAAAACTAAAGAAGGAGACTTCTTTAGTTTTTCTGCTATCTCATCTATGCGCGTTTGTATACGGTCTTCATCAGGCAAAGATCCCGGGACGCCATCCCAGTACTCATCTTCATCCAAAAATTCATTTTTCGTTTCCTTTTTTTTGTTGTTATCCTCCAAAAGCCCCCACCAGATTTTGCTCAGATAATACAGGTCTCCAAGCTCGTATACCGGATTCTTCTTTTCGTCGTTTTCGTCGCCTGTCTCAAAATATATTCTTTTAAACCTTCTACTTTGTCTTTCTTTGCGCTCCAGCAACAGGTTTGTAATTGTTCGATACGGGCTGAAACGCGACATGCGCGCATAGAGTTCCTCCTCTGATATGACATCATCATATGATTCATCTGAACCTTCGAGCCCGTCTAACTCATTATCTGCATTAGAAGGCAGTAAGGACAGCACTTTTTGCAGAAGCAAGCTTGCCGCCATGAAAAAAAATTCAGAGATAACTTCAGCAGAAGCATTTCTCGTTTTGGAAAGGTATGCTCCATAAATCCTCACCAGTTCTGCTATCTTTATTTTTGAGGCTTGCATCTGCCGACTCTCGACAAGATGGCATAAAAGGTCAAGAGGCCCTGTGAATCCGTCAATTGAGACCTCAAGGGCATTACGATTCAATCAATAGCCCCATAGCTTCACGAAGTTCGCTCATAGTCTCCCTCGCTGTCTTTCTGGCGCGTTTAGCTCCCTCGTTCAGAATATCCGAAAGCAACCCGGGGGAATTTTCGTATTTTTTACGCCTCTCATGTATCGGCGCCATGACGCGTTCCACATGGTTATTCAGTTTCTTTTTGCAATCAACGCACCCAATTCCGGCAGAACGGCAGCCTGAAGCAATTTCAAGTAATTCTTGTTCATCGCTATTGAATACTTTTTGTATATCCCATACAGGGCATTTTTCTGGATCTCCTGGATCGGTGCGTTTTATTCTTGCAGGATCTGTAACCATTGTTTTTAGTTTTGCCCACATACTAAGAGAGTCCTCAGAGATCAAAAGGGAATTGTTATAGGACTTGCTCATCTTGCGCCCATCCGTGCCTGGCACTTTTGGAGTTGGAGTAAGAAGCATTTCAGGCTCAGGCAGCCTGTTTTCCCCGAAGAAATGATTGAATCTGCGCGCTATCTCTCTGCTCAATTCAAGGTGAGCGTCCTGATCTTCGCCTACAGGGACAATCCCCGCTTTGTAAAGAAGGATATCCGCCGCCATCAGGATAGGGTAACCCAAGAAACCATAGTTTTGAATATCGCGATTCTCAATGTTGCGAAGCTGTTCCTTATATATGGGATTACGAAAAAGCCACCCGAGCGGAGTGACCATGCCAAGCGCAAGCGCAAGCTCCGCATGTTCGTGTACATGGGATTGAACAAATACGCATGACTTTTCAGGCGAAATTCCGGAAGCCAGCCAGTCGAGCAGCACTTCAGTACAGTTTTGGCTGATCATGCTTGAATCCTCATAATCGGACATCATCGCATGCCAATCAACAATACTGTAATAACATTCATAGCTATCCTGGAGTTTAACCCAGTTAGTGAGAGCTCCTGCCAGGTGTCCGAGATGAAGCTTTCCTGTAGGTCTCATTCCGCTGAAAACTCTTTTCATAAATTTACTCCTCCGCAACATGAATATTAAATTATCAGATATATTTTACGATAAAACAACGTGAAAAAACAGTGTGAAGTGTGAGTGTGAAGTGTGGAGTTGAAAGACTAAAATATTCATGATAGACTTTACAGCATGTTGCGTATTCAGACATTTGGAGGCTTAATAATATCGTACAAAAAGAAAAAAACATCTTTTCTGCCTGGCAGAAATACGAAGATGTGGAAGTTGTTCAAGTACCTTCTTGCTTGTTACCCAACTCCCGTGACGCTTGATAAGCTCATTGAGGCGGTATGGTCGGAAGATGATGCAATAGACCCTGGAAAGAACGTAAGAGACGTCATTTACAGGCTGCGAAGGACATTCACATCCCTTGGAAGCAAACAAGAATATATTATATTCACAAACGGATGCTACTTATGGAACCCCAACGCCAAGTGCATGATGGACTTTGTGGAGTTCAAAAAATATTTATACGAAGCCGAGGACCATGAAAAGAGCGAAGAAGAACGCATTTCCTGCCTTAACGCCGCTATATCGCTATATAAAGGCGAATTCATGGGTGAAAAATGGTCATTTCTGGAAACTTGGGCGTCATACTTCGTCACCTTTTACAAACGATTGTTCCTGAACGCCGTTGAATCTTTGAGCAACTTATACGAGCAGCGGCTTGACTATGAAAGCATTATAACTCTCCACAACAATGCGCTTCTCGCCGAACCATTCGAGGAATCTCTGTACGCAAGGCTAATTCAAATACTGATAAAGAACGGAGAGTACGCGCTTGCTGAGCGACAGTACAGACAAATAGAAAAATTCTTTTCAAAGGAGTTCGATGCTCCCCCGCCTCAAACGCTTCAGGATCTTTATGAAGAGTCCGTAAAAGCCAGTGTCCGCAAACCGGCCGCCCTGGCCAGAATCAAGGAATTGTTCGATGAAAGAGCGGATAACAAAGGACCAATGCTCTGCGCCCCCGACACTTTTACCCAAATCTATAGCTATGGAAAGAGAGTCGATGATAGATTAATGCTTCCAGTCTTCCTGGGAAAAGTCACGCTTACTAGCGACGAAAAAAAGGATTTAACAAAAGCCGAACTGGAGCAGGAAATGAAAACCGTGTTGCGAATTCTTCTCAGTAATTTGCGCAAAGGCGATATTATCTGCCGTTATTCGCCAAACCAGTTTCTTATGATGTTGACGACGACAAAAAACACAAATCTTAAGCAAGGTATGCAGAGGATAGACTCATTATTCAGGCAGGAGTCCGATGTCAGTCAAACCCAACTGGAAATTGAGATAATCCCGCTGAAGGACGTGGAAATGGAGCAGAGTTAGAAATGCACAAATATTCTCATCTGCAATTAAGATTTAGATTTATACACTACTCAATAACAAAATAATACAAATCTGAATTTCATATCAATAAAGCCATATCAAGCACTCACATCATATTTTCCCATAGCAGTTTTTAAAACGCCCCGTTAGCGCGACTGGAGCGCGACTGTCATTTGATATCATACAAAAAAGCTCAGAATTACGTGGAAACAAAATTAATCTTAATGAACAAGGAGGGAAGAATTACCGATAAGTAAAGCAGCGCGTGTTTTAAGTCAGGAATTATTATTGTGGTTTTTATCTTTATTATTGTAGAAAGGAATGAAAAAAATGAAAAAGAGAATAATTAAAAGTTTAAGTTTTTGGAGTACTGCAATTACTGTTGTTATATTTTTATCATGTATATTATTGATTGAACCCGCGCGCGCGGAAGTTAATATGTGGCCTGATGTCGTCAAAGGAGATCCAAGAGTCGTTGACGGTAGGACTCTTACTAAGAAAATGGCTGGAGATACGTCAGATTGGGTGGAGATAGCGAGAAACGGAGAATATTCCCTGATCCTACGCAAGAATTTCCTTAATATATCTTCGAATAATGCGGGCAACCTGCAATATCAATACATAACGTACGGCGCGACAAGCATCTACGAACACTCTTCTGCCCGCACTTATATCAACGACTGGTTCAACAACAGAGTTACCGGCGGGGCTGATTCTCTGCCCGCCAATGCAAGGCTTCGCGACTACGCGGTGTATAGCTATGGCACATTGAGCAAACGCATCGGATCTGTTGCTGAATCTCAATCATTGACCGACGGATACAGCAAACCGACCACATATCAGGTAGGCGAAGGCGATGACATCGCTTTCGCTCTGAGTTTCGGCGAAGCGGCAAACTTCTGTTCAATGGAATATTATAATAAAACAAGCGGTTATAAGGGTAGTAATGCCACTGCGATTGAAAATTTCAGGAAAATAAATATGCCGACGACAGCGCCTTATGGCATGTGGCTGCGCTCGCCGGGCAATCTAAGTGAAAAAGCAGGAGCAATGCTTCACAGTGGCAGTGTTCATCAATTTAATATCACTACTAATAATGGTGAAAGAGGGATTATCTATCCGGCTATGTGGGTTAAATCGAAAATCTTTGAAGACGTAACGAGAAGAAAGAGCATAAAACTGAACACAATTAGCATAGCAGACGGCAGGATACTCAGCAAGGACAGGACAGGCGACACGAAATCAAACTGGGTTGAAATAGCGACGATGAAGGACAAATCCGGAAAAGTAAGCTATTCCTTGATAGTGCGCGAGAAGAACATCGTCATCAATGAAGGAAGGCATAAGGAGGATCCGAATTGGAATCGTACAGATTTCGGCAAAAATGATAATGAGAAAAGTAATTATAACAAGTCATATGTACGCAATTTTATCAACACCTGGTTCAATAGCGAATTAGTAGGCTCGGCCGATATTCTGAGCGAGGACGCCAGGATTCGCAAACATGCTGTATACAGCGACGCGAAGCACAATCTCGGCTCAGGTTGCGCGCCAAGCTCAATTGGCTCCGGTTGGAGCGTGCCGACAATCTACAAAAAGGGCGTTGGCGAGGACTCCGCTTTTGCGTTGAGCTACGGCGAAGCCGCAAGCTTCTGCTCCAATTCTCGCTATGAGTATGATAGTTCTGTAGCTATCATACCCAGCGACCCTCTTGCCCAAAAGAACTACAAGAAAATTGATATGCCTACAGATTACTTATTCGGTATGTGGCTGCGCTCGCCGGGCGACAAAATCGGTAAAGCAGCGGCAATAGGAAACGGTCATAGCGGATCCTATACAAATGGTACGGTTTTTCAGTTTCAGGTTCATGTAGAACAAGTAAACGGGCATTACTCGGAATACGGACTTGTATATCCTGCGGTCTGGGTCGGCGACGGCATCTTTTATGACGATATGTCAGTAACGTATCATCCTAACGGCGGAATTGGCGATACCGTTTCTGATGATGTCGTATATGGCGATTACTATACTATTAGAAGCCCCGAAAGCGATGATCTGAATTTCACAAGGGGCGGGCATAGTTTCAAGTTTTGGAGCGACTATCCCCAAGAGGAAGACGATAATGAATACTACGACCCTGATGAAGAAATTTTTATAACCCGTTCTATGAACCTTTACGCACATTGGGAACTAAATGTTTTCGAAGTGAAATATCATAATACCGATACGGGCGAGGTCTATTCCGATTATGCCGAATACAATAGAAAGTATAATATCCTTGGAGAAGTGTTCTCCAAGAAAGGGTATAGCATAACCAAGTGGATAACCGATGATGGTAAAAGCTATTTGCCCGGTGATGAAATAACAATAGACAATGATATTGTACTTTACACAAATTGGGAGCCGAATACTCAAACAGTGAAATATTACAATACCGAAAATGGAGAGGTTTATACTGAATATGTTAAATATGATGATGAGTATAAAATTCGTGGAGATGTGTTCGAGAAGAAAGGGTATATTATAGTCGAGTGGAAAACCTCTGATGGTAAAAGTTATTTACCTGGTGAAGATATTATAATAGACGATGATGTTGTCCTTTTCACGCATTGGGAACCGAAACCTCAAACAGTGAAATACTATAATACCGAAAATGGCGATATCTCTACTGATTATGTTAAGTATGATGATGAGTATAGAATCCTTGATAATGTGTTCGAGAAGAAAGGGTATAGTATAGTCGAGTGGAAAACCTCTGACGGCAAAAGTTATTTGCCTGGTGAGGATATTATAATAGACGATGATATTGTACTTTTCACACATTGGGAACCGAATCCTCACACCATTACTTATTATCCAAATGTAGGAACGGAAGGCGCCATTATTGATGATGTAGTTTATGATGAAATGTATAATATCCGTAACCAAGCGTTCACTATGAACGGGTTTAGCATAGTCGAATGGAATACAAAACCTGACGGCAGCGGCGTAAGTTATTTACCTGGTTTAGGTATTACAATAGAAGGTTCCGTTGAACTTTACGCGCAGTGGAAACCAAATGCTTTCACTGTAACTTATCATCCAAACGGCGGTATTGGTGAATCTGTAATAGATCCTACCTTCTTTGGTAATCTCTATAAAATTAAAGATCAGGGTTACACAAGGCCATATTACCAATTTGACGGCTGGAACACAAGGGCGGACGGCTTAGGCTTAAATTACACAGTTAATCAAAGCTACACAATGACCGGCAGCCTCGTTCTTTACGCTAAATGGATTCCTAAAATATAGAGCGCAACGCTTATTACATGTAGGATTAGAAGGATATATTATATAGTACATATTTACTAGAGGGCGGCGTTATGTCGCCCTCTTTTTTTTGAGTAAATGAATATTAATTTGCTTAGATTAAGTAATTAACAAACGTTTACTTATTGGCTGAAATTTATGAATGCTTTATCTTTTTGTTTGAAATACTCAATTCCTTGACATCAGATTTTCAGTATGTTTAAATTGAACAATAGTTTCATCAATATAATTGCTGGAATTATGTTAATGCATTTTTCAATGTATTAACAATATTATAATGAGAAAAGAGTGTGAAAAATGAGTGTGAATTTGATAGCTAAAAACAGAAAGGTTTTTAGCGTGGCAATAATGTTTCTAGTGGTATTTTTATTTCAGAGCGCTTTTTTAGTTACTTCTGAAGCGACTTTTGCCCCCTTCCCGACCGCTGTTGACGGAAGGATCCTTACTCCAAACATGACAGGCGATATATCCAACTGGGTTGAAATCGCCAGAAACGACGGGTATTCGCTGATTGTGCGAGCAAATTATATCAATATCTACCCGAATGGACGTTGCGGAGAACCTGCTTTTCAGTACTGCGCATACAACGGCTCAAATAATGATTACACCAATTATAATAAGTCCAAAGTACGCGACCACATCAACGCATGGTTCAACGGATACGCTTTCGGTACGGCTGATAAACTTGCCTTTAATGCCAGACTGCGCAGTTTCTCTGTGTTAAGTAATGCGACGATGGTCCTCGGCACAAGTTGTAACCCATTTTTTTCGATGTTCGACGGTTTCAGCTGCCCGACAATTTTTCAGGTCGGAGCAGGTAACGACGTCGCTTTCGCGTTGAGCTACACCGAATCCGCGAATTTCCTGTCAAAGTTTCATTTCTTGCGGTATGCAGTTCCCGCCAGCTTCCCAAGCTCGTTCATCGCGCAGGCAAACTACTGCAAAATTAATATCCCGTCGTATCAGAGCACGAAGATGACCTTTGCCATGTGGCTGCGTTCCCCTGGCGACAGCAGTTGCGGCAGCTGGCCTATGGCGGGGGCTTTGGGCGCGGCGCACGATCCGAGGACATTCCAGATTAACCTGACTTGCGTACCTGCTTCTTATATTATGGGCCCTTCCAATTGCCCGTTTATTGTAAATACCGGCGCAATTGACGAGCATGGGCTTGTGTATCCGGCACTGTGGGTTGGGTCAGGCATCTTTGAGACTAAGGGAACTATCAACGTAATCCATAGGGATGCTGTCGACGGGACTATTCTGAGGCAGGACAACTATACCGTCAACCCCGGTAATTACGGACCTTATAACGCAGGGAGCTTCACAGGTTATAACTATATCGGATTAGCCCCCGGAAGCGACCCAATTTCCGGCACAGTCCAAGCAGGCGAAACCAAGACCATTACCCACTTGTACAACAGAGTCGTGACTCCGATAAAGGTAACGTATGATCCAAACGGCGGCACAGGGACTATAATAGTGGATGACGTCATGCCTAATACTTACTATACCATCAGGCAAAACCCGGGCTACGAACTGCAAAATCACACATTTGACGGATGGAACACCAAGGCGGATGGCACAGGCGTTAGTTATTCACCGGGGCAAGTTGTTTATTTGACAAGCCCGCTCACCCTTTTCGCCAGATGGAAACAGGCGCCAATGACGCAAGTGTTTTATTTTCCTAACGGCGGCATTGGAGAAATGAAGGTAGTAGACGTCCCCATGTATTCTCTCTACACTATCTCTGATCAGGGATACACCTGGCCGCCAAATTACACCCAGAACGGCTGGAACACACAGCCTAACGGCACAGGAACTCAATACCAAAGCGGTCAAGTTGTCTACATATCGAACGTTCCGCTACCACTTTTTGCTCAGTGGAAGAATGGCAATGGCACGCAGTACACGATAACCTATTACCCCAACGGAGGCGTGGGCGAGGTCATAGAAGTAAAGGTCAACGCAAATACTTACTATACCATCGAAAGTCAGGATTACTGGAGAAACGATCATAGATTTAACGGCTGGAACACCAATCCGAACGGCTTTGGAACTGATTATTCGGTAGGTGAAAGCATCCTTGTGACCGGAAATTTATCTCTTTATGCCAAGTGGATGCCAAACATTTAGTTTACATAATTCCAATAACTATGTGTCAAAGGGCGGCTAGAAGCCGCCCTTTTTCTTGCTTCCCCTTTTATTACTTTTCTAGCAACTTTACTAATTATTGAAATTATGAGAAAATTATATAGTAAACAAACGTTAATTCACTTCTCGTGATTAGCGTGTAGCAGTGTAGTTAGTGAATTGTGAAGCCTGGAGATTTCGCATGAAGCAATAGCTCATTTGCAAATCTTGAGAAGGAGGCGGTCGTTTGATTATTTTTATGAGCGTGTGAAGAGGCGCGAAGATGTTCGTATGTAGGTGGTTTTTTGCAACGCCAAATTGAAACAGATGAGATTTTGGTTTGAGTTTGGGTCATGATGGTTCATATGGCAAAGCAATAATTATAATTTATAATACATTATCAATATTGCTTTCATAATAGTGAGGCAACAATTTCTTTTAAGAAAATGGAGGGAATTATTTTGAAGAAACATCAATATAGAACCTTTAGGCTTATGTTCATAGCCATTCTCATAAGCGCGCTAATCGCGCCTATCGTATGTAACGTACAGGCTGCATACGCCATGCCGGGGTATACGGAAGTAACAGGTAACCTGCAATTTGGAGCTACGACTGTTTCAGGTACACAGGGACGTACAGTCGTTAATAATCATTCGTATGTCGCTGCTGTATTCGGGACAGGCGGTTGGTCGTCAAACAGCAGCTATTCTTTCAATAATGTCGACTACCGCGCTGCTTTCGACTCAAAAAAAGGCGACTGGGAAACAGGCGCCAGTTATTTTGACGGAGCGAAGCTAGGTTATGCGGGGGTTGAGTTTAAGAGCGCGCAAAAAGTTACGTCAATAGCTTATACAGGGCGCAAGGGCTATTCCGCAAACCGCCTTTTAAAAGCACAATTTCAGGGTTCTGACAACGGTGTAAACTACACTACGCTCTATACCATTGATTATGTCAGAGAGGAAAACTACTACCCTTACGGAATGGTATACGTCACGGAAGCTGAAGGGCTTATAGCCAACAAAGCGTACAAGTATTTCCGCATCACCGGTAATTCCGGTATGCCGGATGTATTTAATATCGTTGAATTGAAGCTATACACCGGCACAGGCGCCGGTACAGGCAACGCAGGCTATCGTGTAACTCCGCCTTCCGGCACTAGCGTCAGAGGCAAATTCAATAACGTCAAAAACTCAGCCTATGACCCTTATTACCAGAACGTCATCCTGCTGAACGAGGACAGAGAATATCAATGCGGCGCCGCATGGGCAAATGATACAATTGACCTCACAAAGCCCTTCAAGATTGAAACATATGTCTACATGTATCACAAATCCGGCAATAATGAAAAAGACGAGGCTGACGGGATAACGTTTACGATGCATAACGACACCCGCGGCCTTAAGGCGTTTTCACATACCGGAGGCACAATAGGCGCCGGGTTGGGCGTCTACGGCGTCAACTACATAAAGAAAGCTCTTTCAATTGAGCTTGATGTAATAGGCAACTCAATTAACTCAGGCTCAGATGAGTGCGTGAATGACCCAGTCAAATACAAAGCGCCGCATATTGCTGTAGTTACTCCAGCCGCCAAGATTCAGAATAATGACCACAAGAACTATACCTCATTCACGCTCACAAACAAATGGTATCCGTTCAACATTTCCTGGACGCCATCCGGTTCGGGCGGAAAGCTTGATTATTCTTTTGACGGAAAATCTTACAGCTATACGGTGTCAAATACGTCAACTCAGTTCGGCGGGACGAAGGTATACTGGGGATTCACAGGCACAACCGGCATTTACTCACAAATAAACGCCGTTGCCTTTAAGGAACTGCCTCAGGATAAGCTCACGGTTACCTATAACCCCAACGGCGGCACAGGCTCTACCATTGTCGACAACGTCAGCCCTAATACTTACTATACCATCCGGCAAAACACGTTCACAAGGGCAGGATACGTTTTCGACGGTTGGAACACCAGTGCGAACGGCACTGGCGCCAATTACACGCCCGGGCAATCCGTCTACCTGACCACTTCCCTCACTCTTTACGCCAAGTGGAAAGCGTGCCCTGTGACAGTTACTTATTACCCCAACGGCGGCACAGGAGCTACCATTGTCGATAACGTCAACCCTAACACCTACTATACAATACGGCAAAACACATTCATAAGGGCAGGATACGTTTTCGACGGCTGGAACACCAATACGAACGGCACAGGCGCAAATTACACGCCAGGACAATCCGTATATTTGACCGCTTCCCTCACTCTTTACGCCAAGTGGAAAGCATGTTTGACGGTGACTTATTACCCTAATGGCGGCGACGGGGCTACCATAGTTGATAACGTCAATCCTAGCACCTACTATACAATACGGCAAAACACGTTCACCAGAACGGGATACGCTTTCGACGGATGGAATACAAGAGCGGACGGACTTGGAACTAATTACTCGCCTGGTCAATCAGTCTATATAACAAGTTCACTTGTACTTTACGCCAAGTGGAAACAAGTTCCGATGGCGTGTGTAATCTACGTGCCAAACGGTGGATCTGGTGAAATTAAGGTAGTATCCGTACCCCTTAATTCCTATTACACTATATCGGATCAGGGCTACTACTGGCCAAATTACACTCAAAACGGCTGGAATACAGCCCCTAATGGAACTGGAACTGCTTATCAAAGTGGTCAAACAATTTATGTAACCAGCAACCTTGTTCTCTATGCTCAATGGAAGAATGGTCAGGGGACGCAGTACACGATAACCTACTTCCCCAACGGTGGCGTGGGCGAGGTCATAGAAGTAAAGGTCAACGCAAATACTTACTATACCATCGAAAGTCAGGATTACACAAGACTCGATAATAGATTTAACTGCTGGAACTCCAGGTCGGACGGCTTTGGAATTGATTATCCGGTTAGTCAAAGCATCCTTGTAACCGGGAATTTGTCTCTTTATGCCAAGTGGGTTCCAAATATATAGCTAATAATTCCAATATCAATGTATCAAAGGGCGGCGTCTTGCCGCTCTTTTTGTTTTTCAACATGGTTTCAACGAACATTTCAGCTAACACGTTATTTTAAGAAAACCTCTTGACGTATAATTATTGTAATGTATAATTTTCCTTGTTGTTTTTGCTGGGGCTGTAGCGCAGCTGGGAGCGCGCTTCCCTCGCACGGAAGAGGCCGGGAGTTCGAATCTCCTCAGCTCCACCATTTGGTTGGGAAACAATTATAATTTTGTTTAGCCGACTTTTACTCGGAAGTAGAACGGGGCGTAGCGCAGCCTGGTTTAGCGCATCTGCTTTGGGAGCAGAGGGTCGAAGGTTCGAATCCTTTCGCC
>Ga0082212_10000700_pt1 | contig 48790 bp, 41 predicted proteins | sample TergutNt197P3_FD_71548 | JGI IMG/M metagenome (GOLD analysis project Ga0082212, IMG submission 71548) | Neocapritermes taracua P3 segment gut microbial communities from Petit-Saut dam, French Guiana - Nt197 P3 | ecosystem: Host-associated > Arthropoda: Insects > Digestive system > Gut ... | reverse complement strand
CTCCTGCCGGAATGGAAACGTTGTAATCGACCAAATCGGGTTTAGGTTTATCCAATAGGGTATATATTTTCCATAAGGCTTTTGAGAAAGCATTGTATTGACCGTCTCCCGCTGCGGTTTGTTCATATTCTTTTCCGTCAATTTCAATCCGCACCGTAGCCGTAGGACGCAAACCTTGAGTCAGTGACGAAGAATAATTAATTATTTTAATTTTTTCAATACTTTGCGTATGCAAAACGTCCGAAATGATGTAGGGCAAATCGTCCTGAGTAACGATTTCTTTCTTATCGCCCAGTTCAATAATCCTTTCGGTAACTTTCTTCATAGAAACTTCGTCCAATTCAATTCCCATTGTTTCCAAATTCTTTTTGATATTGGACTTGCCGGAAGTTTTCCCCAAAGCGTATTCCCGGGCGCGATCAAATCGTTCGGGTAATAAATTATTGCAATAGAGGTCATTTTTATTATCGCCGTCAGCATGGATTCCGGCGCATTGAGTAAACACATTGTCTCCGATTACCGGTTTGTTATTGGGAATACGGATGCCCGAATAGGATTCGATGATACGGCTGACTTTGTTCAAATTGTTTTCTACAATATTTGTTTCAATATTCAATTGGTCGTGAAGAACTGCGATTACGCTTGCCAAAGGCGCATTTCCGGCTCTTTCACCCAATCCGTTAACGGTAGTATGAATACCTTTAATTCCGGCTTTAACAGATGAAAATACGTTCCCTATGGCCAAATCGTAATCGTTGTGCGCATGAAAATCGAAACGAAGTCCGGGATACAGTTCAACCATCATTTTGCAATATTGGCTTGTATTAACCGGATTGAGAATCCCTAATGTGTCAGGAAGCATAAAGCGTTTGATATTCCTGTCTTTCAAATTATCCATAAGGAAGAAAACATGTTCGGGTGAATTTATCATCCCATTCGACCAGTCTTCTAAATAGATATTCATTTCGATTCCCATTTGTTCCGCATAATCCAAAACCGAACAAATATCAAGCAAATGCTGTTCTGATGTTTTTCGTAATTGTTCCGTACAGTGTTTCAATGAGCCTTTGCACAAGAGGTTCATTACTTTACATCCGGCATTTTTCACCCAATTCAGCGATATGTCACTGTCCACAAAACCCAGTACTTCGATTCTGTCGATGTAGCCATTTGCGGCAGCCCATTGGGAAACCCGTTTTACCGTCTCAAACTCGCCTGTGGACACTTTTGCCGATGCTATTTCCAAACGGTCTACGTTCAAATCTTCGATCAACAGGCGTGCAATATGCAGTTTCTCCGTACTTGCAAAGGAAACGCCGGAAGTTTGTTCGCCGTCGCGTAATGTTGTATCTACTATTTCTATTTTCATAATTTGTTAATTTGCTAATGTGATAATATGCTAATGTGAAAATGCGGTGTTAATTAGCACATTATCACATTTTTTTCAAACGCTTCAATTTCACTCTTTCTGCTCAACAGATAGTCAATGTCGTCAATTCCTTTCAAAAAACATTCTTTTTTATAGGGGTTGATAGCAAACTTTTCCGATTTACCGGTAGCATTGTTCGTGATTAGTTGCTTTTCCAAATCAACGGTCAGTGTAGTTTGCGGGTTATCGGCAATGGATTCAAACACTTCCTTCAGAAAATTTTCCGATACTACCACCGGTAAAACGAAATTATTCATTGCATTATTCTTAAAAATATCGGCAAAAAAAGTAGAGATAACGACTCTGAATCCGTAACCGGCGATTGCCCATGCTGCGTGTTCACGGCTTGATCCACTACCGAAATTTTTTCCGGCGACTAAAATTTCGCCTTTGTAAACAGGATTATTCAGCACAAATGATTCAATCGGGCGATTGTCTTTATCGTATCGCCAGTCGCGAAAAAGCTTGTCGCCGAATCCTTCTTTGGAAGTGGCTTTCAGAAATCGTGCCGGAATAATTTGATCCGTATCTACGTTTTCTATCGGAAGCGGAACACAGGTACTTGTTAGTGTTGTGAATTTGTTCATTATTTGTAAATTATTTATTAATTAATAAAAGGCTGAAAGCCTTGTAATCAATAGCGTAGGGCATCGCCCTACGGAATGGAATGTATTGCCGGTCTAAGCCCCGAAGGGGCGTAATCTTGTTAAATCCATAAATAACGTTCATCGTATTCTACATTATATTTTTTCAAAAAAGCAAGTAATTCTTCCTGAAATGTTCGTTTTTTGTGATGTTTGTGCTGGTTTTCAATATATTCAACCACTATTTCTATTTCAGATGGATTGATCGAAAATATACCGTATCCATCTTGCCAATAAAATTTTTCGTATTGTCTACCTTTGGTTTTAATCCATTTTGATGACTCTTTTTTAACTTCTTCTAATAATTTAGTTTGTGTAATCTTTTTCGATAATATACAACAGATATGTATGTGATCGTTGTATCCGCCAATACGAATGGGATTACATTCCAATGCCCTACAAATGCCGCCAAGGTATGCCCACAATTCATTTTCTATTGCGTTATCAATAAATGGATAGCGGTTCTTTGTGCTGAATGTGATATGTACATAAACTTTTGATAATGATTGTGCCATATTTTTTATTTGATGTTGGAAAATGGAACGGATTACGCCCCTTCGGGGCTTGTGTTTATATATACGTACAATTTCATAGGGCGTTGCCCTACGCTGTTGATTGTAGGGCTTTCAGCCCTTATAATGACGTTTCTTATTCCGAACTTATTCATATACTTATAAATACATATCTATAAAAAATCTCTCGGATCAGTTATTTTCCCTGTGATTGCCGCTGCTGCTGCTACAAGCGGACTCGCCAAGATAGTGCGCGCTCCGGGACCTTGTCGTCCTTCAAAATTACGATTGGAGGTCGATACGGCATATTTTCCGGCAGGAATTTTGTCGTCGTTCATTGCTAAACAGGCGGAGCAACCCGGTTGGCGAATTTCAAACCCGGCTGCGTCAAGGATTTTATCTAATCCCTCGTCTTGAATTTGTTTTACCACTTTCCACGAGCCGGGGACTAACCATGCTACGATGTTTTCTGCTTTTTTCTTTCCTTTTACGATTTGGGCAAAAGCTCGAAAATCTTCGATTCTTCCATTGGTACAACTGCCTATAAAGACATAGTCTACAGGTTTTCCCAATAGCTTTTCACCTACTTTAAAACCCATATATTCCAATGCTTTGTTGAAAGAATGTTGTTCCTCCACTTTAGGGGAGGGTAGGAGGGGTATTGTATCGTTAATCCCCATTCCCATACCCGGATTGCTGCCGTATGTAATCATCGGCTCAATGTCGGTTGCATCAAAAACTATTTCTTTATCAAATACGGCGTCTTTGTCCGAAGGCAGGGTTTTCCAGTAAGTCACGGCTTTATCCCATTCCGCACCTTTCGGAGCAAAAAGGCTCTCTTGAATATAGGCAAATGTTTTTTCGTCGGGAGCAATCATACCTCCGCGTGCGCCCATTTCAATGGAAAGGTTACAGAGCGTCAGCCGTCCCTCTATAGAAAGGTTTTCTACGGCTTCTCCCGCGTATTCCACAAAATATCCGGTCGCTCCTCCGGTAGTCATTTTCGATATAATGTAAAGCGCCATATCCTTTGCTGTAACTCCCTTTTTCAATCGGTTATTAACCGTAATACGCATAGTTTTGGGACGGGACTGAAACACACATTGGGTAGCCAAAACCATTTCTACCTCGCTCGTGCCGATTCCGAAAGCAATCGCTCCCAATGCGCCGTGAGTCGATGTGTGGGAATCGCCGCAAACCATCGTCATTCCGGGCAGTGAAAGTCCTGTTTCGGGTCCCACAACATGTATAATACCATTCAGTTCATGACCGATAGGGTAGTAGTGGACTCCAAATTCTTTGGCATTTCCGTCCAAAGTTTCCACTTGCAGTTTAGAAACCGTATCTTGAATCGGAAATTCCTGATTCAAGGTCGGAATGTTGTGGTCGGGCATACAAGTGATTTGCTTCGGACGGAAGACTTGCAATCCCCGGCGGCGAAGTCCTTCAAATGCTTGCGGACTGGTAACTTCGTGGCAATACATTCGGTCGATGTATAACTGTGTGGGACCGTCTTCGATTTGTGTTACTACGTGTTTGTCCCAAATTTTATCAAATAAAGTCTTTCCCATATTTTTGATAAGTTAATTTTATTGTGTCGTCATTATACAAATTTATTGATGGCATCGATATATGCCTCTACGGACGCAGCAATAATGTCGGTATTCGCCGAAAATCCGTAATAATTAATACCGTTATGTTCGACTTGCATGTGTACTTTCCCCATATCGTCGCTTCCTTTATTAATTGCTTGAATTAAAAACTCTTGAATGGTCATCTGACGATGTATAATCTGTTTCAAGGCTTTAATAGCAGCATCAACCGGTCCGTTTCCGGAAGCAGCCGCCTCAAATTTCTCACCGGCGATATTCAGACCTATGCTTGCCACCGATTGAATCCCTACACCGGAAGTAACTTGCAGGTATTCCAATTTAACCCGTTGAGAGTCGGCACGGTCTTTTCCGGCGAGCAAAAGAATATCATCGTCATTGACGTCTTTTTTTCTATCGGCTAATTTAAGAAATTCTTCATAAACAAGTTCCAATCTTTCTTGCGGAATATTATCTATACCCAAAACTTGAAGGCGGTGTTTCAAAGCGGCGCGTCCGCTGCGGGCGGTGAGTGCAATGGTATTCGTATCAATTCCTACATCGGCAGGGTCTATGATTTCGTAGTTCTCGCGGTTTTTCAAGACGCCGTCCTGATGTATTCCCGATGAATGAGCAAAGGCATTTCTACCGACAATTGCTTTATTTGGTTGAATTGGCATATTCATCAGACTTGAAACCAAGCGACTTACCGGATAAATCTGTTGGGTATTGATATTGCTTTCAATGGCTAACTCTTTATGACTCTTGATAATCATTGCGATTTCTTCGAGGGAAGTATTTCCCGCACGTTCGCCGATTCCGTTGATGGTCAATTCTGCTTGCCGAGCGCCATTGATAATTCCTGCCATCGTGTTGGCGGTAGCCAAGCCCAAATCGTTGTGGCAATGCGTAGAAATAACGGCTTTGTGAATGTTGTTCACGTTTTCCATTAAGAATTTGATTTTTGAGCCGTATTCTTCCGGAAGACAATAACCGGTTGTGTCCGGAATATTCACTACCGTGGCCCCCACTTTAATTACGGCTTCCACTACTTTTGCCAAATATACGTTATCGGTTCGACCGGCATCTTCGCAATAAAACTCCACATCTTCTACATACTTCTTAGTATATTTTACACAAGCGATTGCCCGTTCGAGTATTTCATCTTGCGTAGCATTGAATTTATGTTTGATATGGTAAGGTGAAGTGCCGATTCCGGTATGAATCCGTTTCCGTTTGGCAAATTTCAACGATTCGGCAGCAACGTCAATATCTTTTTCCACAGCACGTGTCAAGGCACAAACTACAGTCCACGTAACCGCTTTTGAAATTTCTACTACCGAATTAAAATCTCCCGGACTGGAAATGGGAAATCCAGCTTCAATGACATCTACTCCCAGTTTTTCCAATGCCTGTGCTACTTGAATTTTCTCAATGGTGTTCAGTTGGCAACCGGGCACTTGTTCTCCATCACGCAGGGTGGTGTCGAAAATAAAAAGTTTATCCATAACCTATTTGTATTTAACAAAAAAACCTTTCCTGCCGAAGCGGGAAAGGTTTTTATTTATTTTTATCCTTGATACTTTACATACCGTCCCCGCTTCAACCTGCTCTTTGCAAGAGAATACCGATAATAGCGAGTAACAAAATGGAAGATGTAAAATTCACAGATTTACTTATTTTTTATTTAATAATTCGCTGCAAAGATAAAAAGTGTTTTTGTTATATGCAAATTTTGACATTTATTTTCTTTATATTTTGATAAATTCATTTTCGCTATTCAAATATCTCAGCGCTACAACATGTTTATACTCGGTTCTTATTCAAACAATAATTCTCCGAAAAACTCAGGAAGGTGAAAATTGGGCTTTTCGTTTTGGATAGGATTCCAAGACAAGTAATGTGGTGTTTTTAAGCGATCGCCGCATTTATAAAAATTACCCCTTGCTTTTACATTTTCGAATGTGTTCGATATGTGAGGGTAGAAAATTTCATTGGGAATAACCAATGAAACCTCCCAATCGCCGGAAAGATTTTCTACCGGTAAATTACCCAAACTTGACCAGCGATCGATGCGTTTGAGCAAATCTTCCGGAAGATGGGTTCGATTTTTTCTGTCAAAACTATTTTTACCGATCAGAATTTTGCCGATACAATTACATTCTATGTTGTAATAGAACCCTTCACCGAATGAAACAAAAAACTCTACGCAAGAATCCTCCCACACTCTCCCATTGTCCTGATTACAAATTGCTTTTATATCCGATTCATTCACTTTGTAGTTCAGAAAAATCGCTTTATTGTTATGGGCAATTCGGAATGTTGCCTCCGGACAGTACGGATAGGTTTCCCAATTAACCGTATCAATCCGGTGGGAGGGTATGTTTGCTTTATCGAATTGTAATGATAAATCGCTCGCTTTCGGATTGTTCAGATTTATCTTTTTTACTAATAATTGTTTCATCCCTTGTCACTTGTTACTCGTTACCTGTCACAAAATAGCAGCCTCCCATTGTTCACGCAATAGTTTAACAGCAGCAGGAACAACTTCGTTGCGGTCGCCTTGGCATCCACATTCAAAGCTGACATAGTGCGGATAATTAATCAATTTCAAGGCTTTGAAACCTTCGATGTAATTATCGGCGTCACCGTCTTCACCCGGCATACTGCGCCGTTTGCGACTGGCGACATGTACGTGTTGCAGATAGTTTCCGGCAGAAGTGAACGCGCCATAATCTGAAGCTTCTTCCCAAGTCATGTGCCAAAAATCGCCCATTAGACGAACGCCTGGATGATTAATATCCCTGCAAATAGAAGCGGCATCGCCCACTTGGCGCAAATAAAATGCTTCTTTGCGGTTTAGCGGTTCCAAAATGACGGTTGTTCCCATTTCTACAGCATAACTGCCCAAAGTTGCTAATTGTTCGCAGAGATAGTCGCGGGTTTCCTGGGTATGCGGCATAGCCGGTTTTTGCCCATTGAAAGCCGGTACCATAATAACGCCTGTGGATTCCAATTCACCGGCAGCAGCAATGATTTCACGCATCGTACTGTCGAACTTGTTGCGAATTTCTTGCTCTGTGGAAAGAATGAAACCATCAAATCCGGCGCAAATGGCGCTTACCTTAATGTTTCGCCCTTTGAGCGCCTCTTTAAATTCTGCAACTCGACCGGCCAAACCTCCTCCCCAAGGTTCAAAGCCTACAATATCCAGATTTTCCATGTAATCGAATTTGGCATTGAGGTTGTCGCCCGGAGCAGTACTTTCCTGAAAAGAGATTTTCAATTCAATAGCGCTTTTCTTTTGTTCATTTTTGCTTGTTTGTGCAGAACATGAAACAGAAGAAGCGCCGCCCAGTGCAGCTAAGGCTGCACCGGATGCCGTTATTTTTAAAAAATTTCTCCGATTATACTCCATAATTTTTGTCTTTACTTTATTATGGTCTTCCCGGAACAGGGATGGGGAAGACATTCATATTCATTTTACCGGTCAGGCTCAAATCGGCTGGTGTAAAATCTTGTTCTGTAGCGACTATTTTATCCCATTCAACTATTCTTCCGGAATAGGCAGATTCGCGTCCCATAACAGCAGCCATATTTGCTACCGCCAAATCCGTAGCCATATCCATTGCCTTACCGCTACGAATGTGATTAATCCAGCTGACATGTTCCAAAGTGTATGGGTCGTTTTGTTGGAATTGTTCTTTTTCCTTTTCAAAATCATATCTCCAAATTTCGTTACCTGCCAAGTCTTTGATAATCCCGTTAGAACTCCATGAGCCTTTGGCTCCTTGAATAAATTCGCTTACATTGTCGGTACAACCACTGATTTGCCTGCACATACTGTGGAGATGAATGCCGTTTTCCATCACAAAATCCACACTGAAATTATCAAATTGGTCACCTGTTACCCGTCTTTGGCGAGAGCCGAATCCAACGGCGCTTGCCGGTTTCAAGCCGGTGAACCAGGTAAATACATCAATATTATGCACATGCTGTTCAACGATATGATCGCCGGAGAGCCATTTCCAGTTCACCCAGTCCCGGATCATCCATTCGCCATCGCCCCATCCGGTCTGACGACTTCTATACCAAGGCACGACACCATTCCAATAGACATTTCCTCCGGTTATTTCTCCGATATATCCCTCCATAATTTTTTTATAGGATTCTACGTATTGTCGTTGGTGGCGCCGTTGGTTTCCGGCAAGTACCGCCAAATTTTTTGCGGCAGCCTGTTTTGCGGTTGCCATGATGGAACGATAACCGTTAGCGTCAACGAAAAGCGGTTTTTCCAAAAATACATGTTTTCCTTTTTCTACGGCATATTTGAAGTGGATGGGCCGAAAATAAGGAGCAGTAACGATAATTACAATATCTACATCGCTATCAATCACTTGCTTGTAAGCATCCAAGCCTGCAAAGCGTTTATCTGCCGGAATAACGATATTTTTATCTTTTTCGAGAGAAGCCGCAACGTCTTCTACCCTGTCTTTGAATGTATCTCCGATGGCTGTTATGGTTATGCCGTTTGCCGCATCTAATAGGTTATACACAGCTCCTTTACCACGTCCTCCGCAACCAATAAGACCCACTTTCAGTTCTCGACCATCATTCGCTTTTTCGGGCAATTCCGGAATGTAGTAGCTTCCGGGAGCTCTCAAAGGAATTAATTTTGCTTCGGCATTGCTATTATTACTGCTACAGGAAGTTAAAATAGCGCTACTTCCAATACTCATTGTACCTAAAGCGCCGCCTGCAAGCGCTGAGTTTCTAAGGAAAGACCTTCTGTTGATTTTGTTTTCCATAATATTTAAAACTTGTTATTTAATAATTATTTATATTTTTGTTTTCAATTTTCTACTTCACACACAACTCTAAAGCCAATGCCGCGAATATCGGAATACCACCAAATACTTTTCGGTTGTTGCGGGTCGGTTTTTAGCCAGTCATCATGTTTCGTATAGCCGCGTGTTGCAGATCTGACATCGGCAGCATCGGAGGCGTAGTTCCCTCCTCGAACTACATATTCATCCCCTTCCGTAACCAATGGATTTATACTGTTTTCGCCCCTTTTTTTATAGGCGTACGGATCGTATTTGTCGGCACAATATTCCAACACATTTCCCATCATGTTTTTTAAGCCAAAAGGATTGGCTTTAACCTCGTCGGGTTCTTGTGTGCGGTTTTTACTATTATTTTCATATATGATATAGGAAGAGATTACATCTGTAGATGCTTTGGAAAACCTGCGCCAAAAACCCATATTTGAAAAGTTTTTCGGATTACCTTCAAAGAAATAAGGGGTTTCCGTTCCTCCGCGTGCTGCATATTCCCATTCGGCTTCTGTTGGCAGACGGTATTTTTTCCCTGTCACTATGGACAACCATTGGCAGAAAGTTTCGGCTGCATAATGTGTCATGGTTATTGCAGGGCGTTTGCCGCCTCCCCATCCCTGGTCGGGAAGTCCGAAAGGCGGAGTAGGCCCGGAAACAGCGTCTATATCAGATCGGCTGTTGTTTTCAAAGACATTGGCGGGAGGTGTGCGGCCTTCACTCATCGTTTTAGAGAAAAATTCCCAGTACATATCCCAGGTAATTTCAATTTCGGACATAAAGAAAGGACTTATCGTTACTTTGTGAACCGGTCCCTCATCGGCTTGACGGAAAGGTTCGTTATCGGGGCTTCCCATTTGGAACGTACCGCCGGGAATGGCTATCATTTCGAAAGAAAGCACAGATCCCGGAATACATTCGGTAAAATTCGCAAATTCGGTGACAGGCGTAGCCGTTTTGTAAAACAAAGAAGTATCTACCTTGTTATCTAAGAAAGAAGATACAGCTAATTTCACATGTTTATAATTGGGGTTATAGTGACCAACATCCAAATGGCAACTGATACATTGCAAATCCAATTTTTTTTCATTTTCTTCATAATACAAGTGAGCCGTGATGGCATCATCACTTATTTTCTCAGGGAACAGGTTGTGGTGACATTCTTTACACGATTGGTTTGGAATATACTTGATGGCATTTTCCACTTCCGATAGTCTGTCCCAGTCAAAATCAGCGCTGTCTTTGGTCAAATAAGCCCAAACACTGCTTGCTCCAAATTTGACTTTCGCCGAATAATGATCCCATGTGTGGTGTTTCGGAGGTAAGTGGCAAGTCACACAATTAACTTTTGTTCCACTTCTATTATTGTGATGAGAGGACAATCTCCAACTGGTTTCGGCGTGCGGATGAACATGGCATATCATACAAGATTCATCAGTCGAATAATAAACGGAAGTTTGATACAAAGAAATTGCTATGCCTATTCCTAAAATTGTGCCGAGAAGAAGGTATGTAGATTTTCTTTTAAAAAAACCTTTGCGTTTGTAACCATAATTTCCCTTCTGATTTTTTCTACTCATTTTTAGCAGTTTTCAAAAATATTATACCCCAATATGAAATTTCCTGCAAAGTAAGTAAAAATTTATCATAATCCTGCAAAGTTTTGGTTAAAATTTCGGAAGACGAAGTTTATTCAGTCTATTTCTACTACCGTAATTCCTGTCCCTCCAAATTGCACGTGTTCGTCGTGAAAACTTTTGATGCCTTGAACGGTTTTAAGATAATCGCGAATGATTTGCCTCAAAGCACCGGTACCGGTGCCGTGAAGGATGCGTACCCTTCCTGCGTTACATTGAATAGCATCGTCGATGTAATAAATGACGGCTTGCAACGCTTCGTCGCCCCGCATACCCCGAACATCGATTTCAGGTTTGAATATCAGTTTTTTTTCAGATAGTATATCAGCGCTATTAGAATGTTTTATTGATTTCCGTGTCGATTCCTTTTTCGATTGATTGTTACTGACTTTTTCTAATTGTTCCAATTTTGTTGAAGTTTTTAGAGCGCCAAATGCTATAACTGCCGTCTTTCCTTTGATTTCCATCACTTTGCCGGTAGTTTGCTGCCCTTTGATGCGTACAATGTCACCGATTGTTATTGGGGAGAGGAGTGACGGGTGACGAGTGACGGGTGATGAGTGACGGGTGACGGGTGACGGGTGACGAGTGATGAGTGACGAATGACGGGTATCGTTCATTGTTCGTTTGAAATTATCCAAGGTTTTGCGGACTTCTTTTGTTTTTTCTTTTTCCGCTTGGGCTTCTTTGATTTCCCGAATGGTTTTTTCTATTACGGCATTGGTATCGGATAGCATGCGTTCGGCGTCGGTTTTCGCTTGAGAGATGATCTCCTTGCGTTGATTTTCAATTTTTTCCAAATGTGATTGATAGCGGTCGCTCAATTCTTCCAAGCGTTTTTCTTGCTGACGGATATTTTGACGTTTGGATTCCCAATACCGTTTGTCGCGCAGAATATCTTGCAGGTATTTATCCATATCTATATAGTCTTTGCCTACTTTTTCAGAGGCTTCGGCGATGACATCTTCCGGCAAACCGATTTTACGGGCAATATCTATGGCAAATGAAGATCCGGGCTGTCCGATCGACAATTTAAACAGGGCTTGCATGGCGTTACGGTCATACAGCATGGCACCATTGACAACGCCTTCGTGGTCATCAGCGAAGGTTTTCAGGTTTTGATAGTGGGTAGTGATAATCCCAAAACTTTGTTTTTCGTTAAAGCGATGCAGCATGGCTTCGGCAATAGCGCCGCCGATTTGCGGTTCGGTTCCTCCGCCAAACTCGTCAATCAAAATCAGGGATTGGGGATTGGCGTTTTTGATCATGAATTTCATATTGGTCAAATGTGAACTGTATGAACTCAGATCGTTTTCTATGGATTGTTCGTCACCGATGTCAAGAAAAATATCTTTGAAGATGCCGGTTTTTGAACGTTCTTCAAGGGGAATCAACAGCCCGCATTGAAGCATATATTGTAACAAACCAACGGTTTTCAAACAAACTGATTTTCCTCCGGCATTGGGTCCGGATACAATCAAAATTCGATACAAATTTTCGGAAGATCCAAGTTCTATATCAAGAGGGACAACAGTTTTATTCTGTTTTTTATGAGAAAGATAGAGTAGGGGATGGATAGCCCGAATCCAATCGATTTGCTGTTTGTCTTCTATGTTAGGAAGGACGGCTTCGATGTTCGTTGCAAACAATGCTTTGGCGCGAATAAAATCAATTTTGGCAAGAAATTGATAGGAATGTAGTATTTCCGGTATTTCGGGACGGATTTGATCGGAGACAGCCGTTAGTATTTTAACGATTTCTCTCTTTTCTTCATTCTCTAATTCCCTTATTTTATTGTTTGCTTCCACTACTTCGGCAGGTTCGATGAAAACCGTTTTACCGGAAGCCGATTCATCATGGACAATACCATTTAGTTTTCGCTTGAAAGCCGGTGATATGGGTATGACCAAACGACCGTCGCGCATGGCAGGCGCAACATCTTTTTCTACCAAGCCCTCCGATTGCGCCATCTTCAAAATACGGTGCAGGGTTTTGGAAATACTGTTGACGGTTTGAGCCAATTGCCGGCGAATATTGCTTAATTCGGGTGAAGCATTATCCTTGATGTCACCAAATTTGTCGAGAATTCCATCAATCTGTTTGGTATGTTTTGGAAAAGCGGCTACATCGAGAGTTAGTTCCTGCAAGTGAGAATAAAGAAAGGGAGTGGAGGAGTTAAAAAATCGCACAATCGCATTGATTGTTTCCAAAGAACGGCGAATATCAAACAATTCTCTTTCGAGCAGATATGTCCCTTCAATACGGATTTTTTTCAAAGAATCGCGCACGTCGAAAAAATAATCGGAAGGAAAATTATCTTCTTCACGGATAATTTGCACAAATTCTAAGGTTTGATATAACTGCTTCCGGATAATTTCGTATTGGGAAGAAAAAGCCATTTCTCCAACTTTTTCTGCTCCCAATGGCGACAGGCAACGGGCAATAAGCATTTCCCGAATTTTATCAAAGCCTATTTTTTCTTCAAAATTCTGCGGATAAATCACTGAAATAATTATGAATTACAAATTATGAATTTTCGACAAAAGTAAGAAGAATATATGATAGAAAAAAATGCAAAATCGATATAACAATACTGATTATGCCGTCAGTTATAAAACAGGCATCATTGAGAAAATTAGTAACAATGATGTTAGTAACACTAATGTTAGTAACACTGTTGTTATATTTAAATAGTATTTGTTAAAAGAAAGACATAAAAAGTTTGATTTTTATTAATTGGGTACAAAAATTTTTTTGTTGTGTCGAAATAAATATTAATTTTGCACATTAAGAATAGAATGAATCATTAAATGAGTTATTTAGAAAAATACAGTCAAATTTGTTACCATCGCTTCGATGTTACGATAAGTCCCTCTGAAGATGTTCTCTTAGACGCATGGCCCGGCGCTATCATCCGCAACAACCTGTTATATGCCGCTGAACATATACATATTCAAAAAACAAACCGGTCGCTTCGTGAACAGATAGATGTTTTTCCTTTAGAAGAAGACCATCCCCTGTATAAAGAACTTAAAGAAGGCTTTCCCAAAGGCTATGTTTTGACGAATTTCTCTCATGCAGGTATGGCTAATCATTTGTTTGCATCCCTCCGGAAAGATGAAAATTTTTCTTTTTCCCTTTTATTGGTTGGCTGCTTCGATGAATATCGATATTATTTCTTTGAAGCCATTAGAGAAATGTGTGAACGCGGTATTGGCAAACCGATGACTCCTTTTCGATTATTGGATATTTCGGAAAATCCCTCATCGCCCGTCTATTTATCGGATTTTATGCAACAAAAAACCAAAAACAATCTATCGGAAATTAACATTCGTTTTCAAACACCGGTAATACTCTATCGTCTAAAAGAGAAAAAGAATACGCAACTAAGTTATCAGGACAAATCCAACCGTTTCCCCGGTTTGTATCAATTGATGCGTTCGGCGCTTTTCCGCTTGCAAAAATTGCATGCCCTGTATATCGAACCATCGGCTTGCTCTTCCGAACTTTTTGAAGAAACAAATCTGGAAGCCTACTTAGAAAAAGCCGGAAAGCAACAGTTGCAATCTGCTAACATCGAACATATAACCCTTCAAAACACCCAAAAGAAAGGAATGAAAAACGAGATACCTCTATCAGGATACATCGGTGAACAAAAATACCTCGGGCATTTCCGGCAATATCTGCCTTTGTTGAAGTTTATGTCAGCGTTGGGAGTTGGAAACGAAACGGTTTATGGGATGGGAAAGTATGAGGTGGAAGATGAATGTTTCACGAATCAGATCGATGAAAATCAAAAAATAGAAGTGGAAAATGAAATTAAAACTTTGGATAGTTTTATATATCAAACGGAGAATGATTTGCATGAAGATAATCAGATAAAAATGATAAAATTGTCTCAATTAATCATTCGATTCAAAAATAACATCACTCAGAGAGATATACCACTTTATGTAGAGGCAATTACAAGAGGTTCAATAAATAATAACGGTTCTTTCCATAAGCATATCCTCACCGGCAAACAATACGCTTATCCACTCATACAAATGAAAAAACTGAACGGACAGGCTGCTATTATCTGTATTGGCGATGGAACAGAGAGTGTTGGCGGTTTATTTTCTTCTTTAGGCGGGCAAATGGTTGTTGATGAGAAAGAGGTATTTGTAGAGATTGATACTGTTAGAGCTGAGAAAATAATCATTCAAGCGTGGGATAATAATTTCACATATACTATTCGTAAATATTTACCAATAGGTGATGATAAATATATTGAATATCAAAAAATAACTGAGTCAAGTGCACGTAATGAATTCATAGAAAAAATTTTAATGACAAACTTGTTATTATTTGTAAAAAATATGGGCATTTATTCAGATCGAGAAGTTATTTGTACATTAATGGAATTGGAAGAAAAAGCAAAAGTAAAATATAAAAAACATACCTTTGTGTCTTTCGACCTTAAGTTCAAAACAAATGTATCTTTGCCAAATTATATTGGATTGGGTATTGGAGTAAGTCATGGTTTTGGAACTGTAGCGAGAGTTAGAAGTCAGAAAAATAATTAATAAATATGGAAAAAATCAGAGAACACCTTTATTTAGCAGCATTGTTGCACGATATTGGGAAATTTTATCAGAGGGCGGATACAAAACTGTTGGATGATGAGAATGAATTATCCAATTATTCAAAAAACTTGGCAAATGATATATGCCCAGTTAACGATAATGGGCGATTTGGATACCAACATGTTATATGGACGAATGAGTTTATAGGTAAGATGGAGGAAATGTTCAATAAGGTATTGGGAAAACAAAATCTTTATGAAAACAGTACTGAAGATACGTTGCCTAATCTTGCCTGTAACCATCATTCCCCTAAAACTGAATTACAGTCATTGGTTTCATTGGCTGACTGGTGGAGTGCAGGAATAGACAGATATATACCTAAAGACGAGAATGATGGAAAATTAGATAAAATCAGTTGGGGGAAAGAGAGGTACAAAAAAATTCCACTATATTCGATTTTCAATACAATCAATAATGGAAATCATCATTCAGCATTTCCCCTTACACCTCTTGACATTGAAGATTTTTGTTTTCCCAAAAATGTTGAAAACGTTTCGGATGGAATATCGCAAGAGCAATACAAAACGCATTGGGACAAGTTTATTGGAGAGTTTGGCTGTTTGCCGGCAGATTCTTTCAATGGCTTTGTTGAAAGTTTGCTGTATTTACTGAAAAAATATACATGGTGTATTCCTTCCAATACCATGGATATGGCAAATGTGAGCCTGTTTGAACATTTGAAAACTACAGCTGCATTTGCCGATTGCCTGTATTTGTATAAAGAAGAAAATCCCCAAGACTTCACCTATAATAATGTAACAAACAGGCTACAATTGAAAGAAGGAGCTTATCCGGTTTTATTGTTGGGTGGGGATTTGTCAGGCATACAGAAATTTATCTATAATGTTGCCTCACGCAAAGCGGCATTGAGCCTTAAAGGGCGTTCGTTTTACTTACAATTATTGATAGATTCGGTTATTCAACGAATTATTTCACATTCGGATATTAATGTAAATACAGGTAATACAGTTTATTCGTCCGGTGGAAAATTTTATATGCTTTTGCCTAATACCGAGAAAGTCAAAAAAGCAATTTTGGAATTGAAAAAAGAATTTGAGAAAGAACTCTGGGATGAGCATTATGGACAACTGATTATGAACTTGGATTATATACCATTTACATATAACGGAATAATTATCGGAGATTTGTGGAAATGTCTTGCGGATAAACTGACAACAGGAAAAAATCAAAAATTCAAATCTATTTTGATTGATAATTTCGATAATTTATTTGAACCGGAAAAATTCGATGTAGATATGAAAATTTGTGCTGTTACCGGAATTGAATCAAGTAATTGCATTGTTTTCAATAACAAACGCAAGAATAATGAAGATCCTGTTTATGTATTGCCAATAGTAAAAAAACAAGCAGAGTTAGGTAATATTTTGAAAGATGCAGATTATCTGATTACACATAAAGGGAATAATTCAAACACTTATCTAAACAATCGTAGCAATTGTAATATGTCCATTCTTGGTGTTGATAATTATTTGTTTAAACAACTTGAAGTAATTGATAATGAGGTAGAATTTCGAAAAATTACTTCTGCTGACACTACCCGAATCAAACGCATTAACGATACCAATTTACTTGCTACACAATTGAAAGGACATAGTTGCAGTTATGGTTTTCAATTTTATGGAGGAAATAAGCAAGCTTTGAAAAACGGCGAGATGAAAACATTTGAAGAATTGGCAAACAACACTTACCTCGGGATTCTTCGCATGGATGTTGATAATTTGGGAAGTATCTTTATCAAAGGATTGCCTGAGGAGCAGAAAAGTTTTGCTGCTTATTCCACCCTGTCGTTTTTACTCGATTATTTTTTCAGCGGTTATTTGAATTCGATTCGTAACCATACCGATTACAAGGATTATGTAAATATTCTTTATTCCGGAGGCGATGATGTGTTTGCCGTGGGTAGTTGGGATAAATTGATTGAATTTGCTCATGAAATCAGGGTGCGGTTTGAGAAATTTGTCGGTCGTTCCGATATTTCAATTTCCGGTGGAATAGCTATGGTTGGCGAGAAATTTCCAATAGCGAAAGCGGCCGAAATAGCCGGAAAAGCAGAAGACAAGGCAAAGGATTTTAATAATAAAGCCAAAAATGCTTTTAATCTCTTTGGCGAGAATATCTCATGGAAAGACGAATACGACTATGTGTTAAGATGGAAAGACGAATTGAGAAAAAAATGCAAGAATGGAATGCCACGTTCTATTTTACATAAACTTATGCTCTTTGCTCAATTAAAACATAAAGGCGAAATGAAATATGCTTGGCATACTGTCTATTTTCTGAAGCGCTTTTCGGAAAATAATCAAAACCTAAAGGAGTTTTGTGAAATATTGAAATCGGAATTGCTTGACTTGAATAAGCCTCGCAATTACGAATTAATGGCAATTGCCGCAAGATGGGCGGAATTGGAATTAAAATTGAAAGAAAAAATCTGAATTGTATTTTTTATGATGTATCGAATTAACAAGATTAAAATAATAATAACAATTAAAAATAATTATTTATGAGTAAGTATTTAGGAGAAAAAGAATCTGTTAATGGTCTTAAAAAAGAATGGATTCAAGAGGGCATTACAGAAGATGCTAGAGAATGGACAGAATCTTTCGGAAAGTTTTTATGTTCAATAGAAGAAGATGACAAACAACCCAAAGGTGCATTATCAACTTCCCAACTACGTAGGTTTTTTGGTGAAGTTAAGCGAATTAATACTGATTTTGAAAAATACCAAAATGATTTGGTAATGTTGAAACCAATGTTGGCTTATGCCGTTGGTAGAGATAAAAAGAAAACAGGGAATGAACTTAAAAATAAAACAAGGATTGTTCAATTTGAAGAAGAACTTTCAAAAGGGATTGGTTATATCCGTTCTGATAAAAATCAAAAATCAGATTTTAAAAATTTTGTAAAGTTATTTGAAGCAATAGTTGCTTATCATAGGTTTTTTAGCAAAAAAGATAATTAATAATAATAAAGTATAATAGTTATGTCACGATTAGTAAAAAAAATAAAAATTACAACTATACTTGAGTTAGTAACAGGCTTGCATATTGGCGGTAGCAGTGATAATGTAGAAATTGGTGGGATTGATACACCTGTGATAAAAATTGCAACAAAAAATAATCAACCCTATATTCCGGGCAGTTCTATTAAAGGGAAAATGCGCTGTCTGTTAGAACAGATTGCAGGAAGAACAGCAGAAGTAGGGGGAGGAAAACTCAAAGAAGGGCAAAAACGAACAATAGAACAACAGAGAATAAACAACCTTTTTGGTTATTCTGAAGATAATTTACCTTCAAAAATTATTGTTCGTGATGCTTATTTGCAAGAAAAATCTGTTGCAACTCTATTGAGTTGTGATAACTTAGATATGCCATACACTGAGGCGAAAATGGAAAATGTTATTGATCGGGTAAAAGGTACAGCCGAAAGTCCAAGGACTATTGAACGTATTCCTGCCGGCGTTTTCTTTGATGTAGAGTTTGTTATCAATGTTTGGGACAATGATGGAGACGGAACATCTTTAATTACACTTTTAGAAAATGGCATAAAAGCGCTTGAAAACGATTATCTCGGTGGAAGCGGATCGCGAGGCTACGGCCAAATCAAATTCGGTGCATTAGAAAAAGAAGAAATTCCATTTGACAAATATTTTGAAAATGAAAAATAAATTTTCAACATACAAATTGCATTTCACAACGCCGCTACATATAGGCGATGCCCGCGATGATTACAGCATCAGTCTGAAAACAATTTATTCCGATACCATGTATGCGGCGCTGACTTCCTGTTTGGCAAAGATTGGAAAATCTATTCCTGATAAGGGAGATTTGGGATTTACAATTAGTTCGCTGTTTCCATTTTATCAAAAAGATAAAGATTCGAAAGCAGTCTGTTTTTTTCCAAAAGGATACAAAAAAAGTGAAGTAAGCAATAATACTGTAGAAGAATTAATCACTGCGAAGGATGTCAAAAAGATACAATGGATTGATACTGATTATTTTGAAAAACGAATTAATTCGAATGAGAATATCTATACCAATGCGAACAGTATTCAAGGTGAGTATCTGACCAAAAAAGAAATTGACAAGGATTTCATTCATTCTGAAATATCGCCCCGCGTAGCAGTTTCTCGTACAAACGAGGAAGACGCAACCCCATTTTATATGGATAGACTGTATTTTAAAGGAAATTCCGGTTTGTATTTTTTGGTTCAGGGCGACACAAAACTGCTTGATATTGCTATTGATATTCTTCAACATGAAGGCATCGGTACTGATAGAAATATAGGAAATGGTTTCTTTACTTTTTCCAAAGATGAAATAGAATTGGCAGTGCCTGAGAATTCCGATTATATGATGTCACTCTCGTTGTTTATCCCCGAATCAAAAGAACAATTAAGCGGAATGTTATCAGGAAAAAAAGTTGGATATGATTTTGTCAGACGCGGTGGATGGGTTACTACGTCGCCATTTAATTCCCTACGAAAAAGTGCAATTCATGCTTTTATGCATGGCTCTGTTTTCTCGTTTGGAACGACAGATAAAATACATGTCAAAGGACGAATAGTTGACTTGAAACCCAATTTATCAGATACTGAACAAAAAATCGACCATCCAATTTGGCGAAATGGTAAAGCCTTATTTATACCTGTTATAATATGATGTATATGGAGACAATGAATGAAAAATACAATATTGAAATTACGGTTCTTTCACCGTTAAGTATTGGCGCCGGTGCGGAAAAAGATTTGGTTAAAGGGGTTGATTTTGTAGAGAAAGATAAAAAAGTTTATCTACTGAATTTAAAAAAAATGATTCGGAATGGAATTGATATCCAATCTCTAACTACTTACTTTGCCGATAAAAATGCCGGAGCCGTTTTGAAAATGCTTGAAGGTAAATTAAATGCTGTTTCCGATAAGCAGTATGATTTACCTGCGAATAGCGATAATGATATTAAATCATTTATCAAAAATGAATTATCAAGCAAACCAATTATTCCGGGCAGTTCGTTGAAAGGGGCTGTACGTTCCGTTATATTGCATCACTTACTCGCAGGTCAGGCACTCGGAAGTTCAAAAGAGGAAAAAAATTATTTTGGAGACTCAACAAAAGGTGATGAATTAATGCGCTTTATCAAATTTTCGGATGCAGAATTTAATGAAACGGCATTGGTAAATACCAAAATCTTTAATTTGCAGGGTAGTGGAAATAATTGGCAAGGAGGATGGAAACATTCCGGAAAAGAAACGACTAATTATTATAAGGCAACCGGATTTAATACTTTGTATGAATCTATTTTGCCCGGACAACAAGGGATCTGTTCAATTATGTTTTCGAAAAATGCTTTTGATAAGATTGAAAATCATATTAAGAAATCTGAAAAAGAGAAATTGTTTTCTATCAACGAGTTTTTTCAAATTATCAATCATCATACTAAAAATTATATTAGGAAAGAAATTAATTTTTTTGAAAAATATTCCACTGCCGAAAAAACAGATGAAATCATTAATAGTTTGAAACATATTAGTACCCAAATCCCTGAAGATGGATCTGCTTGTATTTTGAAAATGTCGGCTGGTTCAGGTTTCCATTCTATTACAGGTGATTGGCAATATGACGATTATACAGCAACCGGCGTTTGGACAGGAGGAAGAAGTAATGGTAAGCAAAAATATAAATCTCGTAAAATTGCTAACTACAATGATTGTTTTTCATTAATGGGTTTCGTAAAGTTACAACCAATTAGCGAACAGGAAATTGTAAAAAGAAAAGAAATACAGGTAGAAAAAGAGCGACAAATAGCGGCAGAGAAACAGGCGGAACAGGAAAGAATTGGGCAAAAACAAAAGCAATTAGCCGATTATTATAATCTGATTAAACAAGCTGACGCTTTGTTTAATGATAACAAACTAATCGAAGCAAAAAGTTGTTTGGAACAAGCTCAAATTTTAGTGCCGGATGGGAAAAAACACGATGAATTATTGACAAAAATCAGCAAAATTATAATGGAACAGAAAGAGATTGCCGACAAAGAACTGGCAGTTCTTGCATACCAAAAACAAGCCGAAGCTGATAGATTAGCAGCAAATCAAGTGCCTCTTACTGAGAAATTGAAAACTTCCAGCAAAATTCAAACCATGATTGGGAATATAAAAACCTGGATGAAACTCAATAACATTGAATCTCTCTCCGAAACAGATATTGAAGCAATTCATACAAAAATAAAAGAAATTTTCACATCATTAAAAAGCAGAGATAAGAATAATTTCTCAATAAAACCTCTTTTGGAAATCTTAAATGAAGAACTGATAAATCAATGGTCAAAAGAAATAGAATCCTGAAAATATATGCAGATTTTAATTACAAATATTGGTAACAGAAATATAAAATATCAAGGTAAAATGTATTCTGACCTAGAAAAGCAAGAAAGTCGGACGACAACTTCTTTATCGTTTCGTGATTGGACAAAACAATTATTAGATGATTTTGAGATAACGAAAGATGATATCGAATTGAATATTTTAGATACTGTTTTGAACAACCCCAAAATCAAACCAGATAAAATATTTATTCTCGTTTCAAATCAAGAAAACAATCTGAAATTCAATGGTCAAGATACATTGTATGAAGGAGAAATCATCGGACGTTTGATTTATTCCAACTATAAAATCAAAGACATTGTGATAAAAGAAATAACAGAAGATGTTACAAATGAAAATTATCTGATGCAATTCTATCAACAGCTTTATACCTGCCTGTTACAGGAATACAAAGATGCTGAATTTATATTTTGCGATGCCGGAGGAACCGGTCAGCAGAAAACAGCTTCAAAGATAATGGCTGAATTTATGTTGCCCGATAATCAATGGAAAATAGTGTATCCTAAGAAAGATGGAAGTGTAGAAGAAAAAACACAAATCGAATACCGGAATATTATCAACAAGGAACAAGCCATTGCTCTTGTCAGCAAAAGTCAATATGAAGCGGCATTATGTATTTTGGGAGGAAATGTAAACAAAGTTACAGACAATAAATTATTTAATCTTTTGTCTTTTATTCATTTCAGAAATAACAAAGCATTACCACAGACAAAAAAAATTTGGGAGGCAAAAAATATACCCAATAGGAAAGATGCTGTTATTTGGTCTGCTGTAAATCCTCAAAAAAGAGAATATTCTGAAGATTTATACAATCTTTTTTTAGAGCAAACTTATCTCTTTTTATCTGAAGCCCTATTAGTAGCCTATCATAAATATTTGACAGGTAATTATAGGGAAAGCATTTTAGATTTTGCCGTTTTTTATGAAGATTTTATTGAAAAAAGTTTATCAATAATAGAGAAGGAGATAGAAAAAATAATATCTAAACCCAAGTACCCTGATAAAATTATTAATAAATGGATCGAAGATAACCGAGTTAATTGTTCTAAAACTCAGAACTATGCCAAAATAAATTATAAAGATACTACATATAATTATGAGGCAATACCTTTAGCAATTCATCTGATAGCTGAGCAAGACTTCTTTCCCGAATTGCAACCGGTCGCAAAAATTCTGATACCGTATTTGGATTTAACCTATTCACCCTACAAGACAGATAAGCAAAACTCGGTAAGGGAAGTACGAAACAAATTAGCTCACGAAGGAAAATATGTAGATAAAACCATTCTCGTTAAAGAATTGCCATATTATGAGAATTTATTAAATAATTGTTTGACACTTTGGGGATTGCCTCAAGAAGATATTTACGAACAATTAAATAAAATGATTGAAGAACAAATAAGAAATTATTGAAATAAAAATATTTAAGACTACAATCCAGTTAAATATGAAAAGTGAAATTTTCTGCAATTCAGAAAATACCAATAATATGGAAAAAAAAGATTTCAAATTCACCCCAAGTCAACAATGGGCTTTAGAAAAACTTAATGAATTTATCTCCTCCGTCGATACTAAAATTTTCATCCTCAAAGGATACGCCGGTACAGGAAAAACCACTTTGGTCAAGGAAATCATATGCTTACTTCAAGAAAAAGAACTCACTTTTAATCTGATAGCATCGACCGGAAGAGCGGCTAAAATCCTAAGTAATATTACCAATTGCAAAGCAACAACCATTCACAGCGCTATTTACAAATACAAAGATTTTAATCAAAATCTTGAAGATATTGCTAAAGAGAGAGAAAATTACAAAGCAGACAAAACCGGTCAGCTGTATTTAACATTCGTGCTCACAACCGTTCCGAAAGGAAATGAAAAACGCTTCTACATTATCGACGAAGCCTCGATGGTTGGAGATAAAAAAGACAAAGCCATCACACAAGCACAATTCGGAAGCGGAAAATTATTAAACGATTTATTTCGATACGACCCGGACGGCAAATTTATTTTTGTAGGCGATATTTGCCAACTGCCGCCAATCAACGAGGAAACTTCGCCGGCGTTGAGTGAGGAATACTTTCGAGATAATTTTAATGCTTCATCCATTTGTGTGGAACTTAATGAAATCGTGCGTCAAGAAGATGCCAACGATATTATCATTGCTTCCCAAAAAATACGTAAACTGTATGCCAATCCACCCCAAGTAAAATGGGGAAAGTTTCCCTTGAGAAATTGCCGGAATATTAAAATTTTTACAGATCAGGCTTCGATGTTGAACGATTACGTAAAACGAATTAAAACAGATGGTTATAACAAGACTACATTAATTTGCCGTTCAAACAAATTGTGCGATTCCGTTACTTCATTGATCCGTCCTGCTTTGGGACTTACGCAGCCTAAAATGCAAAAAGGCGACTTATTATTGATCACACAAAATAATTTGATTTCAGGCTTAATGAATGGCGATTTGGTTGAAGTTGTTAATGTGGGATTTCCTGAAAATCGCGCTCATCTATCGTTTGTTCATGTTGAAATGAAAGAACTGTTCACACAAAAAATTTATTCTCAACTCATGATAGAGGAGATTTTGTATAATAATCAAACGAACCTGACACAAGAACAGCAAAAAGAATTGTTTATAGATTATTTTTTACGAATGAAAAACTTAGGGTTTAAACAGAATGATCAGGAATTTAAAGAAAGAATGAGATATGATATTTATCTTAATGCTTTGAGAGCCGTTTTTGGTTTTGCACTTACCTGCCACAAATCGCAGGGCGGCGAATGGGAACATGTTTATTTAGACATTCCCCGCAACTTACCGCTTAAGCCTACTGCAGAAACCTACCAGTGGCTATATACAGCTATGACACGTGCTAAGACACAATTATATATTACTGAAGGATTTTGGCTTGAATAATTCATGGACCTGGTATTAAACACTTTCGGTACTGCTCTCACCAAAGATAACGATTGTTTCATGGTGGCACATAAAGACGGGAAGCAGCGGGTTCCTCCGTCCGATATTCGTTGTATCTACATCAGTCGTGGCGCCCAAATAAGCAGTGACGCCGTGCTGTTGGCTATCAAAAATGAAATTGAAGTGTTGTTTATGGATAATTCCGGCGAACCTTTGGGTAGAATATGGAGCAACCGGTATGGTTCCATTTCCACGATAAGAAAAGGACAACTCGAATTTTCGCAGTCAAAAAAAGCAATCAAATGGATTACGGAAGTAGTTGCTTCAAAAATAGAAAATCAACAAGCCCTGCTGTGGATGTTCGCCGCATCACAACCCGAAACGAATGCTGTTATCGAAAAAACGGCTCTCCGTTTGGATAATTTTCGTAAGAAAGTGAAAGATTTACAAGGTGATACTGTTTCCGACATAGCGCCTCAGTTGCGAGGTTGGGAAGGAATTGTTTCCAAAATTTATTTCGAACAAATGAATACTTTTCTGCCCGAACGTTACCGTTTCGCCGAACGCTCGCAACATCCGGCAATGGATGTAGTAAATGCTATGCTTAATTACGGCTACGGAATGCTTTATGGTAAAATTGAAGGATCGCTTATTCGTGCAGGCATAGACCCTTACATCGGAATATTACATCGCGATGAGCACAGACGCCCCGTATTGGTTTACGACGTGATAGAAAAATACCGTATCTGGGTCGATTATGTGGTGTGGATGATTATGAGGCAGAATATTATAGGGGAAGAACATTATTCTGTAAAAAACGATGGTTCCTATTGGCTCGAAGGATTGGGAAGACGCATAATTATTCAATCGTTAAACGATTATCTTTCGGAAGTCATATCTATTGCAGGAGTCGAACGCTCCCGCAATACGCATATCGACCTTTTCACGCAAAATCTGGCGCAGAAATTCAAAAATACATAATATGTTATCATTTGGGAAGCACATTACACAGAAAGACGATTTACTTAACTCGATAGAGGTTCAACAATTCTATTACCTTATCAAACACCCCGACGAGGCGACTTTGTCGTTGATAAATCGTTTACGACTTGTGCAAACGATCGACAAAAAACAATATGGAGTAATGAAACGTGAACTCCCTTATATCGTTTGTGGTATTTTTAATCCGCCTTACCGCAGAACTGAAAATTTCGGATACGTTGAATATTTCATTATCGATATTGATCATATAGCAGAAAAAGGTTTAGAACTCGATGCTGTTCGCACAAAACTCATTGCCGACAGCCGTCTGTTGCTCTGTTTTGTTTCTCCGGGAGAAGACGGACTGAAATTACTGTTCCGGCTGAATGATAAATGTCACGATGCGGGAAAATATTCGCTGTTCTACAAAGCTTTTGCTAAGAATTTGGCTGTACAATACGGATTTGAACAGGTAGTAGATACTGTTACTTCCGACGTGTCGCGGGCTTGCTTTTTGAGCTACGACCCGGAAGCATTTTTTAATCCGGATTCAGATACAGTTAATATGAACGATTTTGTCGATTTCAATAATCTTTATGAAACAGGCAAAATAGATATCGATGCCAAGCGGAAAGAAAAAGAAATGAAACCGGAAAATCCGGAAAAACAAATTCCGGATGATGCCGCTATTGCGTTTATCAAAGAACGGTTGCAAAAGAAAAAACAAACACTGCGACAAAAACCGCAAATATATGTCCCGGAAGAATTGGAAAACATTCTTGAAAAACTGTTGCAATATATAGGCGAAGCGGGTATTCAAGTAGAAAATGTTGAAAATATCCAATACGGTAAAAAATTTCGTTTTCGCGCAGGAGTTGCTCAAGCAGAAATAAATCTGTTTTTCGGTAAACGTGGTTTTTCGGTAATAAAATCGCCGAAACAGGGAACATCTGAGCATCTCAACGATTTGATGGTTTCGTATATAAGCGCTTTTATTGAAGATTATGTGCTTGTCAGTTCAAAGTCAAATCCTTATCCTTCGCCGAAGCAGTTGTCTGATTGTGAAATTATCCGTCAGAATGCAGAACTTTTAATGGCAGATAAAAAATATGCCGATGCACTGCCGCTTTACCGTTCGCTTTGGGAAGGATACAGAGAACAATGCAACGAATGGGATGGATGGCGTTATGCTTTTTGTCTGAAACAACTGAAAGACTACCAAGCGGCTTTGGATGTATGCAGGCAAGCCTATCCGCTCAATCGCGATTTTGAACCAATCAAAGGCTTGTATGCATGGTGTATTTACTACACGGAAATAACACAGGAGGTAATAAAAGATGAAGACCGATTTCTTCGTGCGGCCGAAGCCATTACCAATCTTGCAAAGCCCGACGATCAGTATTCTGCTTACATCATAACCGTTTTTAAAGTTTTAAACCATTTAGTAAAAAAAATGCCCTATCCAACAGATAAAATTTTGGTATGGACAGCAAAATTAAATCCGCAAATATTAGATGATAAAGTTTTTAACTCCACTGATAAAGATGGAAAAGAACGTGAATTTGCTTCAAAAAAAGAACAATACTACATGTTGCGCTCACGGGCTTTGCTCGAAAAAGGCGAATTTGAAGAATGTATTCGGATTTGCGAAGAAGGATTGAGAATTTTCGATAAACTGCATTACGACAACAATATATGGTTTCGTTGGCGAATAGGGCTTTGCTACGAAGGATTGGGAGAATTTGAAAAATCACTGAATCTGCATCTCGAATTACTTAAAACAAAAAAAGAATGGTTCATTCAAAAAGAAATCGCAGAGCAATATTACCGTTTGGAAAATTATGAAAAATCTTTGAAATATGCACTCGACAGCGCTTTAAACTCCGGCGATACGAATAAGAAAATCAACACTTATATTGTTTTATCAAAAGCATTGAATAAACTGGGAAAAAGAGAAGAAGCCATTTTGCACGATAATTTTATTAACTTACTCAAAAACAGAGAAGATAATAAGGATATGGAAAAAAAATTACGAAGGATTTGGAATATGCTGAAATATGAGGCTAAACCGCTATATACAGGCAAAATCAAATCTGTTTTACCCAATGGAAAAGCCGGTTTTGTAGAAGCCGATGGTAAGCCGTATTATTTTTCGATGCGGGAATTTAGAGGAAAAAGAGAAGCGTTGCAAGTAAACCAATCAGTAACATTTTATCTTGAAGAAGGGTATGATGTGAAGAAAGGCAGACGCACAATGAATGCCGTTAGATTAGAACTCGTGAAATAAGATGCCGCGAAAGAAAAAACAACTGTCATTTGCCGAGCGTGTCGAAAAGTTATACAGTTCGGGATTGCCGAGAAACAAACCGCCGGTCGGCTCAATCGACAATTTGGTTTCTATCGAACAGCGAATACAGGAAATTTTAGGAATAATAAATAAAAAACACAACCAGTTGCGTATGACTTTTTTCGTAATGTACGATATTGAAAACAACAAAGTACGTAATCAGGTAGTTAAATACCTGTTGCAAAGAGGCTGTATGCGGATTCAAAAATCCATTTTTCTTGCCGATCTTGCACACGAAATATATACTCAGATCAACGATGATCTTGCGGCGGTACAAGCCTGTTATGAAAACAACGACAGCATCATTGTCTGCCCTATATCGGTAGATTACCTGCGGGCTTTACGGATTATCGGCAAGAATGTGGATGTGGACATTGTGCTTAAAAACAGGAATACTTTATTTTTTTAGAATAAAAAACCACAACGATCTTTGACATTTTGGAAATATATTATTATATTTGCGGTTGTTATATTTTTGAAGGATATAACGTAATCGGCATTGAGACTGATTGTCATCCCGCGCTTGACGCAGGATCCCCTGCTTCAAGATTATCTTGCTGCGTAAGCGGCATTGAGACGGTTCGCATGAAATTGCTTGGCATTAAAAACATATGCCTTCAAGATCATCTTGCTGTGTAAGCGGAATTTACAAATTTGTAACAATAATGTTAGTAACATCAATGTTACTAACACTGTTGTTACATTTAAAGGTTATTTTATTGTTAAACAGCATTGGTTTCGTTGATATGATACAATAATTTAGCATCAACAACACCTTTGTGTTCTTTGCGTGCGTTCTTTGCGACTTTGCGTTAAAATTACCTATTACAAGCATAAATTTTTTCGCTTGATTTTTGATTTTTTGGAAATATTTTATTATATTTGCGGTTGGCGATCGGTACATTTTTTTGATGATTTTGGCGCATATATGAAAGCTAATAATTTGAAACACAATATATAGTGTATTATGCTCTTCAAGATTATCTTGCTGCGTAAGCGGCATTGAGACTTTTACTTACTTGCTTTGCAACAACGGAATAAATACTTCAAGATTATCTTGCTGCGTAAGCGGCATTGAGACGCCCGAAATCAGGGTGATTATACGTATTTGCAGATGTTCTTCAAGATTATCTTGCTGCGTAAGCGGCATTGAGACTTCTGCGTATTGTTCCGCTCTGAATTTTCTATACCTCTTCAAGATTATCTTGCTGCGTAAGCGGCATTGAGACTCAAAATCTGTAAATCTGTTTGCTTCGCGGACAGATTGCTTCAAGATTATCTTGCTGCGTAAGCGGCATTGAGACAGACAAGATTCATCTTTATCACTTCTAAAAGGGTAACTTCAAGATTATCTTGCTGCGTAAGCGGCATTGAGACTTCAGGGTTATCCTGATTGTTTTCAAGGATATTAAGTTCCTTCAAGATTATCTTGCTGCGTAAGCGGCATTGAGACTAGTAATTAAAAATACCATAAGGTATAAAAATACGCCTACTTCAAGATTATCTTGCTGCGTAAGCGGCATTGAGACAATCCATCAAGGTATGCTTGTTGCTCAGGTGATAAATTCTTCAAGATTATCTTGCTGCGTAAGCGGCATTGAGACTGAATCAAGAATCTACATGCAGCAACAACAATGACACTTCAAGATTATCTTGCTGCGTAAGCGGCATTGAGACGCCTCAAAATTTTCATTCCAAGCCATTTTTTGCCCGCTTCAAGATTATCTTGCTGCGTAAGCGGCATTGAGACATTCAGGATTTTTGCGAACTGTTGTAATACTGCCCGCTTCAAGATTATCTTGCTGCGTAAGCGGCATTGAGACTATTCAATAGAAACTATATTCGTACTGAGATACGCCGCTTCAAGATTATCTTGCTGCGTAAGCGGCATTGAGACACTGTCTAATTGATAATTAATAAACTCTAAATCACTGCTTCAAGATTATCTTGCTGCGTAAGCGGCATTGAGACAAGGCATCAAATGGTGCTAATACTCTTGACTTACCAACTTCAAGATTATCTTGCTGCGTAAGCGGCATTGAGACGTTTCCGTTGCGCGTTTTTACCATTTCTGAAAAATCCTTCAAGATTATCTTGCTGCGTAAGCGGCATTGAGACACCTTTGCAATATTGGTAATAATCAACTCCTTGCTAACCTTCAAGATTATCTTGCTGCGTAAGCGGCATTGAGACATCTTTGAGTTTTTGATTATCAAGAAATTTACTCTTACTTCAAGATTATCTTGCTGCGTAAGCGGCATTGAGACTAATTGTGCTCAGTTCAAGATAAGTTTCATTTTTCTTCAAGATTATCTTGCTGCGTAAGCGGCATTGAGACTACCAAAATAACAGTTAGGAGTAAAAACAAAATCACTTCAAGATTATCTTGCTGCGTAAGCGGCATTGAGACTCACTTGATTTTCTCGCTGGTCAAGTGTTGTAATCCTCTTCAAGATTATCTTGCTGCGTAAGCGGCATTGAGACTTGCGTCCAACGTGTCACTCGATAGTGACAACTCCCTTCAAGATTATCTTGCTGCGTAAGCGGCATTGAGACCTCTCAACCCTGATACTACACCATTCAGGATTTTTGCGAACTTCAAGATTATCTTGCTGCGTAAGCGGCATTGAGACCAAAGCAGCAGACGTCCATCGACGTTATGTCTCTCTCTTCAAGATTATCTTGCTGCGTAAGCGGCATTGAGACTTATCGCAGCCACTTCTTCGGTCTAATAGACTGCACTTCAAGATTATCTTGCTGCGTAAGCGGCATTGAGACGTCCCCCTCGAAGAGGAACTTCGGTTTCTCTACCTTCAAGATTATCTTGCTGCGTAAGCGGCATTGAGACCTTTTGCAGCGTTTTGTTTCGCTATATAATTGGCTCTTCAAGATTATCTTGCTGCGTAAGCGGCATTGAGACAGGTCGTTTCTCTGCCTTTTCTCTTTGATATTACCTTTGCTTCAAGATTATCTTGCTGCGTAAGCGGCATTGAGACCATAAGTTACACCTTCATGCTCAACAGTGTCATTACTTCAAGATTATCTTGCTGCGTAAGCGGCATTGAGACGTATTTGACATTTTAATTCTTGATTAAGTCCGTTAAAATCCTTCAAGATTATCTTGCTGCGTAAGCGGCATTGAGACCCCTCTGTTGTATCATAGTTCCGTCTTCCCTTTTCAGCTTCAAGATTATCTTGCTGCGTAAGCGGCATTGAGACCTATATTGGTAGCGTCTAATGTGTCGCTTGCCAATGACTTCAAGATTATCTTGCTGCGTAAGCGGCATTGAGACTTTTGTTAATTCGAAGCTACCAATTCTATTATTGGATTGCTTCAAGATTATCTTGCTGCGTAAGCGGCATTGAGACCGTTGTTCACGATAACCCTCAAGCTCTTTGCCTTTTTCCTTCAAGATTATCTTGCTGCGTAAGCGGCATTGAGACAAGAATTTTCGGATATTTGTCGGGTTGTTACATTACGCTTCAAGATTATCTTGCTGCGTAAGCGGCATTGAGACTTAGTTTCAAATATTCCGAAGAATTTTCGGATATTTGCTTCAAGATTATCTTGCTGCGTAAGCGGCATTGAGACCCCCGTTTCAACGGCTATTTGTGCGCTTGTTTCAACGCTTCAAGATTATCTTGCTGCGTAAGCGGCATTGAGACTATGTAGTAATATAGCCAGTCTATTTTTGATAATTTACTTCAAGATTATCTTGCTGCGTAAGCGGCATTGAGACCAGGGGTAAAAATGGTATATAATGTCTTTGAAGCCCTTCAAGATTATCTTGCTGCGTAAGCGGCATTGAGACGCTTCAGGCTCTTTGGCTTTAGCCTGTTTGGCCTTTCTTCAAGATTATCTTGCTGCGTAAGCGGCATTGAGACTCTTTTCTTTCGGCTCTCTTGGTTTGTTGGAAGAAACTCTTCAAGATTATCTTGCTGCGTAAGCGGCATTGAGACCATTTTCCAAATACCTTCCCGCACTTTGTACAATATACTTCAAGATTATCTTGCTGCGTAAGCGGCATTGAGACCTCCTTATTTTAGTTTGAGGGTAAATGATAATAAAAAATCTTCAAGATTATCTTGCTGCGTAAGCGGCATTGAGACTTTCTTTTGTTTCCATTGTGTTTAATTGATTAATACTTCAAGATTATCTTGCTGCGTAAGCGGCATTGAGACCTTTTGTTAAATTCACATAATTTGCCATTTGTTTACTTCAAGATTATCTTGCTGCGTAAGCGGCATTGAGACAGCACTTCTGAAACCATTGGCTTGGTGTAAAATCCCTTCAAGATTATCTTGCTGCGTAAGCGGCATTGAGACTCTCAGGTCATTAAGTTTAATATTATTATCAAACTCCTTCAAGATTATCTTGCTGCGTAAGCGGCATTGAGACTAGTTTTATCTTCGTGTATTATAGCATCCCCTATTTCTTCAAGATTATCTTGCTGCGTAAGCGGCATTGAGACTAGGCTGCCTTGAAACATTGGGGTCTGATTCCATCCCCCTTCAAGATTATCTTGCTGCGTAAGCGGCATTGAGACGCGTATTGAGGTTTTTTTGGGATAGAAAATTTGTCCTTCAAGATTATCTTGCTGCGTAAGCGGCATTGAGACGGACTTTCAAGAGGGTACTGCTTCACTGCAGAGGTCTCCTTCAAGATTATCTTGCTGCGTAAGCGGCATTGAGACCCATCTTTGCCGCTAAATGTGTTTGCGCTTGTAACCTTCAAGATTATCTTGCTGCGTAAGCGGCATTGAGACTGTGGTTCCCTATTACATTCCCCTCTTTACACCACTTCAAGATTATCTTGCTGCGTAAGCGGCATTGAGACGAAACAGCAGACGTCCATCGAGGTAATGTCTCGCTGCTTCAAGATTATCTTGCTGCGTAAGCGGCATTGAGACTTTTTATTGTTTCTAAATTTTCATGAAATGAAGCGAACTTCAAGATTATCTTGCTGCGTAAGCGGCATTGAGACACTCATTCCCAAGATACTTTAATGTATGTGTCGTAACTTCAAGATTATCTTGCTGCGTAAGCGGCATTGAGACCTCATTTGTTGAGGATAATGACGTAGGTATTAATGACTTCAAGATTATCTTGCTGCGTAAGCGGCATTGAGACTTCTATGACGTTTGTAACTTTATTTGTTACAAGATAACTTCAAGATTATCTTGCTGCGTAAGCGGCATTGAGACTTATTTTAGATATAAACTTCGCCAATTAGAAAACCTTCAAGATTATCTTGCTGCGTAAGCGGCATTGAGACTGTTATTCTTTTGTGCGGAATAGCCATCTCATCATCTTCAAGATTATCTTGCTGCGTAAGCGGCATTGAGACAAGCGGTAGGTTTTGAAGGTAAGATACTTATAAAAGTTCTTCAAGATTATCTTGCTGCGTAAGCGGCATTGAGACTTAATATTATATTGTAATTGCATCGTATATCGTTCTTCAAGATTATCTTGCTGCGTAAGCGGCATTGAGACCCCTTTTTGGATTGTGAATCTGCACCGAGATCCTCTCTTCAAGATCATCTTGCTGCGTAAGCGGCATTGAGACTTATTTACTATACCTGCAACCAAATTTTGAATCCTTCTTCAAGATCATCTTGCTGCGTAAGCGGCATTGAGACTTATTGTCTTCATGTCTTTCGATTAATGAATGTAATTACTTCAAGATTATCTTGCTGCGTAAGCGGCATTGAGACTTTAATTTCTCTGTAGAATAGGTTTTTTGTTTCTTCTGATCCTCTTTCTTTGTTCCTTTTTGTTTTGATTGATCTTCTTGTTTTGATTGTTTACCCTCGCTTACAACAACCCATTTACTTGGCCTCTCAGAAACTTTTTTCCACTTTACACCATTCCTTTCTGTGATTGTGCCAATTTCAGCTCGTTTTCCCTTTTTAAGAATATCTGATAAAGTGATTGATGTTGATTCTGTGTTTGGTATCCATCCGTTTTCTACTTGGCGATAACTTATTCCCTTGATCAATATACTGTTAGGTGTATTACTCGTTATTTTTGATTTAATGTATTCAAAGATATTCATAGTATCTTTTATATTATTTTTACTTTTTTCTAAAAAATTCTTGTTAAAAACTTGTTTATTTGAAGTATTATTATTATCTTTATGGTCTAATTGAGAGTTATTATTATTCTTAATTTGATCATTGAAATCATTACGTATTGCTGACTTCGAGCTATCTCTGTTAGATATATATTCACCAGATGAATTGAGGCTATTATATAACGAAGGTTTCGGGATACTCTCTGATGATTTCAGCATTGAAAGAGTTTCGTTGTTTCTAATATCAGCGAAGCTCTTTTCTGGTTTTAAACCTTCTCTTATTTTTTTATTATGAAACGTATGAAGTTTCATTCTACTTATTTTGCCGAAATTTCTATCTTTTATGTTTGTAATAGTATCAGTTCTTTGAAATGTACAGCTCCAACCAGTATTTTTATTCCAATAAGTTATTCTCGCACTTTCGCGTTCTTGATGTGTTATTGTCTTCAAGATTATCTTGCTGCGTAAGCGGCATTGAGACTACTTCAGAAATCATTGGTTTGGTGAAAAATCCACCCTTCAAGATTATCTTGCTGCGTAAGCGGCATTTGCAAATTTGTAACAACAATGTTAGTAACATCGATGTTACTAACATTGTTGTTACATTGTTCGACTATGCTCACCAACCAAGCCCGCAATGACAGCAGCAAGATTCCCCGCAAGGGGAACAATGTGCATAACCCCGTGCAAGCGCAGCGCAGCTCATGGACTACATCTCCCCACAACACACAACTACGAAGTAGTTGAACTCCTACGGAGTTCTCGGTAGTAGGTGGGAGTCTTTCTCCCCGAGTTGCGCCTTCGGCTTACTCGGGGTTATGCATATTTTACGCCTTTCGGCGTAAGATTAAAATAAAAAGTCACCTTAAAACAGCATTGGTTTCATTGGTATGATACAATTATTTAACTTCAACAACTCCTTTGCGTTCTTTGCGGCTTTGCGTTAAAATTACCTATTACAAGCAAAAATTTTTTGCTTGATTTTTGACATTTTGGAAGTATTTTATTATATTTGCGATTGAAATTTTTTGAAGGATATAACGAAAGCGACGTTGAAACCGTCTAATATCTGATAGTCTAATCTTGCTGCGTAAGCGGCATTTGCAAATTTGTAACATCAATGTTACTAACATTATTGTTACATTGTTCGACTATGCTCACCAACCAAGCCCGTAATGACAGCAGAGGGATTCCCCTTGCGGCGTAAGATTAAAATAAAAAGTCACCCTAAAACAGCATCGGTTTCGTTGGTATGATACAATAATTTAGCTTCAACAACACCTTTGTGTTCTTGGCGTGCGTTCTCTGCGACTTTGCGATAAATTACTTATTACAAGCAAAATTTTTTTGCTTGATTTTTGACATTTTGGAAGTATTTTAATATATTTGCGATTGAAATTTTTTGAAGGATATAGCGAAAGCGACGTTGAAACCGTCTAATATCTGATAGTCTAATCTTGCTGCGTAAGCGGTAGAGGGGTTGGAGTCACTTGTTGAATATTTATTTTATGGAAGTAAAAAACAATTTAATAGTAGAATCGTTATGACAAAAGAACAAAGAAAATGGCTTAGGTATTATGATCATGAGGACATTGGTAAAGAATTAGAAAGGTTGGGATTAATCCCAGACCACAGTGAAGAAGCAAAGAAAAAAGTCGATGAACTTTTAGCAAGGGAAGGTGATGATTATTCTTACGAAGAATTACTTTTTTTAGGACATATGGATTTAGGCAGGTTACAGTTGAAGTCGCGAGTTGCTGCTGAAGAGTATATGCATTTATAATATTATTCAATGGTAGAAACCTAACCGACGATCAAACCGAATCAAATGGTGGATTTCAAGATCATCTTGCTGCGTAAGCGGCATTGGTTTCAAATTATTTATCCTCAAAGACGCAAAAATTTTACGCAAAGAGTACAAAATATTGATAATAACAAGCGCTTCGCAAATAGAGAATTGCTTTTTTTGAAAAACCAATGTATATTTACGTATATTTTCTCGAAGCATGATGGAGAAAATATACAATATAAATGTTAAAAGCAAGATAGGAAAAGTCCATTCTTTTTATTTGCCTTATCTTTGCAGTGTAATTGTAATTGCCGTTGCGGGATTTTACCTGCAATCTCCTTGAATGGTAAATGAATAACCAAAGAGAATATGGGTAAAAACAGAAGCCGTGAAGATGATTATGTGATGAGGTTGAATGCCGTTACAAAATATATTGATGAACATTTGGACGAGGATTTGGATTTAAAGAAGTTGGCTGCAATTTCTAATTTTTCCGAGTATCATTTTCATCGAATTTTTAAAGAATATCACAATGAACCTTTGGCCGAATACATCAGTAGAAACCGTGTAGAAAGAGCCGCATATTTACTCAGTTATACCAATTCTTCAATTAAAGAAATCGCTTATAAAGTCGGGTTTGATTTTCCATCTTCTTTGTCAAAGTCATTCAAGCAATTGTATAAGGTAACGCCTTCGGCATACCGGTTAAATAAAACGATTCTTAATATTCAAAAACCAATCCGGCAGAAAAAAATCACGCCTGTTCAAGGCATTACCCATTCGGGATTTGTCGTACTGAAAAGCATAAATGTCATCTATACTCGTTTGATGGGTCTGTACAGTTTTTCGAAGTATTTAGAGGTTTGGCAACGCTTGATTAAATATGCCGGAGAACAAAATGCCGATACCAATCCAACGGATTTTATCATTATGTATCACAACGATATAGATATAACTGAGGCGTCTAAATTGCGTTCAGACGTTTGTATTGCCATCGACAGGAAAATTCCGGCGAAAGGGAAAATAGGGGCTAAAGAAATTACCGGAGGGAAATACGCCGTGTTTAATTATCAGGGACCTTTTGCCGGTCACAGTGAGTTGTACAACACGATATTTAATAATTGGGAACTAAACGATCAATATGAATTAAGGGATTTACCGATTTTCGAAAAATACGTAAACAATCCAATGAAAACCAAACCGAGTCAGTTGCGAACGGAAATATTTCTTCCTGTTCAATGACTTTTTTTACCGCGAAACCTCTCATTTCCGGTCATTGGCCAAGCCTTAACTTTTTTTAAAATAGTTACAAGTTACAAGTTACAAGTTACAAGTTACAAGTTACAAGTGACAGGTGATAAGTGTTTTATTTTCCCGTCACTTGTTACTCGTCATTCGTAACTAACTAAAACTCCGCATTATTGGGTGTTCTCGGAAATGGAATCACGTCGCGGATGTTGTTCATACCGGTAACAAACAATGCCAAACGTTCAAAACCCAATCCGAATCCTGCGTGTGGAGCCGTTCCGAATTTGCGGGTTTCTATATACCACCATAAACCCTCCATCGACATATTCAGTTCCATAATACGATTCATCAGTTTATCGTAGTCGGCTTCACGTTCCGAACCGCCGATGATTTCTCCGATTTTAGGGAAAAGCACATCCATTCCCCGTACCGTTCTGCCATCGTCGTTCTGCTTCATATAGAACGACTTGATTTCTTTCGGGTAATCGGTCAGAATTACCGGACATTTGAAATGTTCTTCGACCAAATACCGTTCGTGTTCCGATTGCAGATCAGCGCCCCAATAGACCGGAAATTCAAATTTTTTGCCGCTCTTTTCGAGGATTTCAATACCCTCCGTATAAGTAAGACGAATAAATCGATTTTTTGTTACAAAATTCAGCCGATCGATCAATTCTTCATCATACATTTTATTCAGAAAAGCAATATCGTCTTTTCCGTGTTCCATAGCGTAGGCAATCACATATTTCAGAAAATCTTCCGCCAAATCCATATTGTCGTTGATGTCGTTGAAAGCCACTTCCGGTTCAATCATCCAAAATTCTGCCAAATGCCGCGGGGTATTGGAATTTTCGGCGCGGAATGTAGGTCCAAATGTATAAATACCTCCCAGAGCCATTGCGCCCAACTCGCCTTCCAACTGTCCGGACACGGTCAAGTTGGTAGGGCGGCTGAAGAAATCTTGCGAATAATCGATTTTTCCATCTGTTTTTAACGGCAATTGATTTAAATTCATAGCCGTAACCTGAAACATGGAACCGGCTCCTTCCGCATCGGATCCGGTGATAATTGGCGTGTGGAAATAGAAGAAACCCTGTTTGTTGAAATAATCATGAATGGCGTATGCCAAATGATGCCGTAATCTGAAAATAGCCCCAAAAGTATTGGTACGCGGACGAAGGTAAGCGATTTCCCGCAAAAACTCCAACGAGTGTCCTTTCTTCTGCAAAGGATAGGCAGCCGGATCGGCTTTGCCGTAAATTTCAATTTCTTTTGCCTGTATTTCAGCGGTTTGACCTTGTCCTTGCGATTCGACCAATAAGCCGGTTACGCAAATACAGGCGCCGGTAGTTATGTCTTTCAACTGATTTTCATCGAATTGTGCCATATCAATAACCACCTGTATGCTGTGAATCGTAGAACCATCGTTTAGGGCGACGAATGCTATCTGTTTGTTACCTCTTCGGGTACGTACCCATCCTTTGACACATACGGATTCCCCGAAAGCGGTAGCATTCAGTAAATCAACAATTTTTTTTCGCTTCATTATTTTCTTTTCTTTTTTATTCAAATGCACCCATGCGTAACATGGAAACTTCTTTTTCACTCAAGTAGCGCCAATGACCGCGTTTCAAATTTTTCTTTGTCAATCCGGCGAAATATACACGGTCTAATTTGATAACGTGATAACCCAATGCTTCAAGCATACGGCGTACCACTCGATTTTTTCCCGAATGAATTTCAATACCTACTTGATCTTTATCTGTTTCGGTAACATAGCTAACTGCATCGGCATGAATTTCTCCGTCTTCCAACTCTACGCCTTCGGCTAATTTTTGCATATCGGAAATTGAAACATCTTTATCCAACCATACATGATAAATCTTTTTCTTCAAAAATTTCGGATGCGTTAGTTTGGAAGCCAAATCACCATCGTTGGTCAAAAGCAGAACGCCGGTTGTGTTTCTGTCCAAGCGACCTACGGGAACGATACGTTCCTGACAGGCAGTTTTTACCAAGTCCATAACGGTGAGCCGTTCTTGCGGATCATCGGCTGTGGTTACGCAGTTTTTAGGCTTGTTAAGAAGCACATACACTTTTTGTTCCAATGTAACAGGGTCGTTGTGGAAGGTGACGGCATCGCTTCGTTTGATTTTTGTACCCAATTCGGTAACAGCCTCACCATTGACTTTCACCAATCCTGCCTTGATGAACTCGTCTGCTTCCCTTCGGGAACAAACACCCGAATTAGACAGATATTTGTTCAAACGGATCGGTTCGTTCATATCGAAATGCTCTTCGCGGTATTTCATCTGTTTTTTAATACTGTACTTAGCATTCGGATCGTAGGATGTATTCCTGCTCCCTTGATTGTTCCTGTTAGGTCCTTTGGAATAAGGGCGTTGTTGCCTTTGATACCCTCCACGTGTATCACGGTCATAATTACCTGCCGGATTTTGATACCCGCCGGAGTGATAATTGGTGTTTCTCACCGGAACGGGAACTTCTCCTACGCGAGGTCTGCGTTTCTTTCCAAATGATTCATTTTCCTCCGAATTTTGTTGCCGGTTACCATCATACATTCGTTGTGAATTGTCATACGGCCGTGAATAATTGTCGTAGGAAGAACGCTGCGGTCTGGAATTGTAATCGTTTTCGCGACGGTCGTAATTGTTTCCTCCACGGGGGTTGTTGTAATTACCTCCTTGCCGGTTGTAATTGCCTCCTTGCCGATCATAATTACCACTACCAAAACGGTCGTAATTGGGTTTTGGACGGTTGTAGTTTCCTCCTTGTCGGTCGTAATTACTTGCCGGCCGGTCGTAATTTCCCGATTGCCGGTAATTACCGCTTGAATTTCCATAGTTTGAACGATTGTAAGATTGGTATGGTCTTCTTTCTTTCATACCGTCTTCATTAGGCCCGTTTTCGTTATAACGATTACGCGGCGTCCATTCATCATTTTCTGTAGTCATGTTTTGTAAAATTTAAATGTTTTTTAATAATTTTCAACCTCCCGGTTGCTTCGTTCTCTTCTTATTAGATCCCGGTATAGCTTTGAGGAGTAATTGTGTTTAATTGTTTTTTTATCTCGTTATTTATATTCAAAGTATTTATAAAATCTTTAATTGTTTTTTCATTAATGCCTGTATTCGTGCGGGTTAATGCTTTCAGCGCTTCGTAGGGTTCGGGATATCCTTCCCGTCTGAGAATAGTCTGTATGCCTTCGGCTACTACTGCCCATGCGTTTTCCAAATCATTTTGTATGGCATCTTCATTTAATAATAATTTATTGAGCCCTTTTTGAAGGCTTTGAAAAGAAATCAAACAGTGTGCAAACGGAATACCGACATTTCTCAATACGGTGGAATCCGTCAAATCCCTTTGCAAGCGGGAAACAGGCAATTTAGCCGATAAATGCTCCAAAAGTGCATTGGCGATTCCCAAATTTCCTTCTGCATTTTCAAAATCAATGGGGTTCACTTTGTGCGGCATTGCCGAAGATCCGATTTCCCCCGCTTTGATTTTTTGTTTGAAATACTCCATAGAGATATACAGCCAAAAATCCTGCGATAAATCAATAAATATGGTATTGATTCTTTTTAGCCCATCGAACAATGCGCTTAAATTGTCGTAATTGGATATTTGGGTAGTATATTCTTCACGCACCAAGCCGAGTTTCTTCACGAAATTATCGCCGAACAATTTCCAATCAACCGAAGGATAAGCAACATGATGTGCATTGTAGTTGCCTGTTGCTCCTCCGAATTTGGCGGAAAGGGGCGTTGCTTTCAACAGACGAATTTGCTGTTCCAAACGGCTGACAAATACTTGAATTTCCTTTCCCAATCGGGTAGGGGATGCCGGTTGTCCGTGGGTTTTTGCCAACATGGGAATGTCTTTCCAGTCGAAGGCATACTGTTTCAAAATTTCAATTAAATTGTTCAAGACGGGAAAATAAACAACCTCTAAGGCATCTTTTATCGACAAAGGCACCGCAGTGTTGTTGATGTCTTGAGAAGTTAATCCGAAGTGAACAAATTCTTTGTAATTTTCCGGAAGCAATTTGTCAAAGGACTCCTTTATATAATATTCTACTGCTTTTACGTCGTGATTGGTTGTTTTCTCAATCGTTTTGATTCGCAAGGCTTCTTCCAAAGAGAATGAGCGGTAAATATTCCGTAAAGCCTCAAATATTTCCGGTTTATTGATGGCGGCTAATTGAGGAAGCGGCAATTCGCATAGGGAAATAAAATACTCTATTTCAACTAAAATCCGGTATTTAAACAAGGCGTATTCTGAAAAATAAACGGATAAATCGGCTGTTTTATCACGGTACCTGCCATCTGCGGGAGATAACGCTGTCAATGTATTTAACTCCATAAAAGATGTAACCCTACATTCAATCCTCTTATAATTTTCTACAAAGATAGTAAAATAATTACAAATTATAAACTATGGGTTATTATATTTAACCCATAATTCATAATTTATAATAGTTTTACTCCGAAACCACTTCAAAAGGTATTTCTACGGAAATATCCTTATGAAGTTTCACAGTCGCTACATACGATCCGACTTCTTTTACTGCTTCTTTAATAAATATGGTTTTACGGTCAATTTCAAATCCTTTCTTTGCCAATTCGTCGGCAATTTGGATATTGGTGACAGAGCCGAAAATAGTTCCGGTAGAACTTGTTTTTGCTCCGATAGTCAAAGCAACTCCCTCTAACTTAGCCGCTACGGTCTGTGCATCTCCTCTGATTTTCTCTATTTTGTGTGCACGTTGGCGAAGATTTTCCGCCAAAACTTTTTTAGCCGGTTCGGATGCAATAATTGCTTTTTTTTGCGGAATCAAAAAATTTCTTCCATAACCGCTTTTCACGGTAACAATGTCGTCTTTATAACCAAGATTGGTGACGTCTTCCAATAATATTACTTGCATAGTTATTTCCTCCTTATATTTATTTCATTAAATCGGTTACATAGGGAAGCAAAGCCAAATGACGGGCGCGCTTCACGGCTTGGGCGATGCGGTGCTGGAACTTCAAAGAAGTACCGGTGAGCCGGCGCGGAAGGATTTTCCCCTGTTCGTTTAGAAATTTTTTCAAAAATTCGGGGTCTTTGTAATCGATAAACCTGATGCCGTTCTTTTTGAAACGACAATACTTTTTCTTTTTAACATCTACATTAAGAGGTGTTAAGTAACGGATTTCCGAGCTATTGTTTGTTGCCATGATTTAATTCTCTTTAACGGTTTCTTTTGATTTGTTTCTTCTCTTAGCGGCGTAAGCCTCAAAATACTTATCTTGACGGAAAGTCAGAAAGCGAATTACTTTTTCATCGCGGCGGAATTGCGTTTCCAATTTCGCAACAACACTCGGTTCGGATTTAAACTCTATCAAAGTATAGAATCCGGTAGATTTTTTCTGGATCGGGTATGCCAACTTGCGCAATCCCCAATTTTCTTCATTCACAATCTCAGCGCCTTCGGTGGTAAGAATGTTTTTGAATTTGTCGACCGCTTCCTTCATCTGAATATCAGACAAAACGGGAGTCAAAATGAAAACGGTTTCGTAATTGTTCATTAGTGCTTTTAATTGAATTAATTAATAAATATTATTTTTATAATTGAGGCGCAAAGGTAATGCTTTTTTTTGAATTATGAAATATAAATTATGAATTATTTACTAATTGGCAGGTTTTTTATATATTTTCACTTATTATCTTCTTCACCGGCAGCACCAACCGTTCCAGCAAGGAAAGGTCTTCGGTGATGATGTCTGCCTGTCCCTGCATATCGGGAAGTCGGGGCAGTTCTTTTTTGTAGGTAGTGACCAATCCCTCGTTGAGGCTGATTTCTACCGAATAATAAGCCATTTCTCCGGATTGTGCCGGCGTCAGGGAAATGTTTTTGACCGTTCCACGCAAAATACCGTATTCGTTTTCGGGAAAATTCTGCAAGCGGATATTGACTTTCTGACCCGTTTTCACTTTTCCCGAACGGGCAATCGGTAACATGGCTTTTCCAATAATCGGGGAAGTTTCAAGAGGGACAACCGTAAATACATCACTGCCTGCGGTGACGTTTTGGTTCTCTACCCAGTAGTTAGTAAATGTGATTTTACCGTCGATCGGAGCTACTAAGGTATAGTTCAGTTCCCAGGACTGAATCTCGGCTTGCAGTTGAGCGATTAATGTCTGAATCCGTCTTTGCAGGCCGTTCAGGGTTTCAATATCCTGATGACCGGTGTCTAAGAGCGATTCCTCCAATTGTCCGATTTGTATATTCATGCTGTTCAGCGAAGACTGTATGTTTTCCTGTGCCAGCAGGTTTTGCAGGAAGGCGCTTCGTGTGTTTTCCATTTCCTCGTTAGAAATCATGCCTTTCACGTTCAACAGCGAGTCGCGCCGGAACTTGCTTTGAGCTAAATTCAGCTGTTCTTCCGTCAGTTTCTGCTGATTGAGCAGGGTAGCGTACTGTTTTTCGTATTGCGCTTTCCGTTCTTTTGCCATGGCCATCTTTTGCGGGTAATACAGCAAGCGCTGATATTCCTGATATTCGTGTAATGCCGTTCGCAAAGCGGAATAAGAAGCTTGCAAAGAACCAAGTTGAAAAATTGACAATTGACAATTGACAATTGACAATTCTTCAGAGGACAGGCAGTCCTTCAACAATATAACATCTTCGGTTTTTGCAGGATTATCAATAACAGCTAAATATTCACCGGTTTTCACTTCCTGGTTGTCTGCCACAAACAGTTCCTTCAACTTGCCGGAAGCATGAGAGACTACTACTGCCGGAGGCGTTGAGCCGGTCAGCACCACCTGAGAAGACAGTACGTCGGGATATTTGAATACCGCGCTGCCAATCAACAAAATCACGACAACAGCCGCCAGGACGGTGATGCCCCACCGAAGTATCCAGTGCGGAACGCTGCCAAGCACCTCCTGGAACTCTTCGCTGCGAAGTTCAATGTCTGAACCATGATTCATAAGATTAGTATGATTAACATGATTTATTTAATTCCTAATTCCTAACTCTTAATTTCCCAGTTCCAACTGGTTCTTCACCAGCGCGTAATACGCTCCACGTTTGGCGGTCAGCTCCGTATGTGTGCCTTCTTCGATTACTTTTCCCTTATCCAGCACGATGATATTGCCGGCATGCTGAACGGTGCTTAGCCGGTGGGCAACGATTACTACCGTTTTCCCCTGATAGAATTCGTTCAACCGTTCCATAATGACCCGTTCGTTGTTGGCGTCTAAGGAATTGGTCGCTTCGTCCAAGAAAAGAAAATCGGGGTTTTTATACACAGCGCGGGCAATCAGCAGCCGTTGTCGCTGCCCCTGACTGACCCCTTTGCCGTCCATACCGATTTTTGTGTTGTATTTCAACGGAAGTTCTTCGATAAATTCACGTATGTTGGCCGTTTCCACTGCGTGCAGCAGGCGGGATTTGTCGATTTCTTCCTCGCCTACGGCAATGTTGTTGGCAATGGTATCGGAAAAGATAAATCCGTCCTGCATCACTGCGCCGGTTTTCTGCCGCCACAGGTGCGGATTGAGTTCATCTAACGGGGTGCTGTCTATGTTGATTTTCCCTTTCAGCGGGGTATAAAATCCCAGCAGCAGTTTGATGATAGTAGTCTTTCCGCTGCCGCTGGCGCCAACGATTGCCGTCACCCTGTTCTGCGGAATTGTCAGATTCAGGTTTTCAAGCACATAATCCCTTTCTGCTCCGTCGTAGCTGAAACAGACCTCCTCTATAGATATAGACTTGTTTTCGGGCAAAAGGTTTAATTTGTCTCCAACCGTTTGTTCTTCATCTTCTTTGTTGTGGATTTCATTCAGCCGTTCGAGGCTGATTTTGGCATCCTGAAGCGACTGGGCAAAACCAATCACCTGACCGATGGGGCCTGAGAGCTGTCCGATGATGTAGCTGATAGACATCATCATACCCAAAGTGATGTTTCCTTCTACGACTGCCTTTGCCGACAGGAACGAGATAAGCAGTCCGGTGGTCTGGTTGAAGAATATCGAGCCAATCTGCTGATACTGTCCCAGCGCCATTCCCTGAATGCTTATTTTGAACAGCTTCACCTGTATGCGTTCCCATTTCCAGCGTTGCTGTTTTTCGCAGTTGTTGAGTTTGATTTCCTGCATGCCGGTGATGAGTTGCACCATATTGCTCTGGTTGGCCGACGATTGTGTGAAGCGCTTGTAGTCCAATTTGCGCCGGTAGCGCATGAAAAACAGGATCCATGCCACGTACAGGCTGTTGCCAATCAGAAACACCAGCAGAATGGGCAGGTTATACCAGGCAAGGATAGCGGCAAAGATGAAAAAATTGAAGAAAGAAAACAGGGTGGTCAGTGTTGTTCCGGTCATGAAGTTTTGGATACGGCTGTGGTCTCCAATGCGTTGCATGATATCGCCGATGTTCTTGGCATCGAAGAAGCGGAGCGGCAGTTTCATCAACTTGGTCAGGAAGTCGGAAATCAATGAGATACTTATTCGGGTGTTTGTGTGCAGAGTGATCCAGTTCTGTATGAAAGAAACGGCCATTTGAGTAGCGGTCAGCACCAGTTGGGCAATCAGTATCAGGGTGATAAACGGCAAATTACTGTTACCGATACCTTGGTCGACTACTGCCTGGGTGAGGAAAGGGAAAATCAGGGCAAGGACACTCCCGATTAGCATCCCTACAATTAGTTGGAAAATCTGCGATTTGTAGGGAAACAGGTAACGGAAGAAATGCCCTAAGTTGCGTTCCCGCTTTTCTTTGTCGTCTTCGTGGTCGTAGAATTCGGGTGAGGGTTCAAGCAGTAAAGCCGTTCCGGTGTCTTTTCCCTGACTTTTGGAGCTGTACCAGCAGCGGGTGAATTCTTCCGCGTTCATCACGTATTTCTGACCGGCAGGGTCGGCAATGTGGAAGCACCTCTCCCCCTGCCCCCTCCCCACAAGGGAGGGGAAAAAGCTCCCTCTCCTGTGGAGAGGGCGGGGGGAGAGGTGGTACAGCACCACAAAATGATTCTGATTCCAGTGCAGGATACAGGGCAATTGTACATCCTCTATCAACTGATCCAGCGTGATCCGCACACCGGTAGTATGGAAGCCGATGCTTTCTGCTGCATCGCTGATGCCGAGCATCGAAACCCCTTCGCGGGTGATGAAACTCTTTTCCCTCAGATTTTGCAAAGTGTAGCTGCGACCATAGTGCTTAGCTATCATCCTTAGACAGGTTGGGCCGCAGTCCATCGAGTCTAATTGGGTGTAGTGGGGGAAGGAATCTTTCATGCAATGTTTTAAATGGAATTAAATAATCTCATATAACCATTTTGCATGAATTTGACAGTATACTTTGACATGTAAACATTTTGTGCTCTTTTTTTCAAGTTTGATAAATCGGAATTTAACATTTCCAAAATCGTTGTTCGTAAATGATGTTCGAAGCATTTGTTAGTACGTCCACATTTGGCAACTCTTGCATTTAAACCATCATGAAACATGTTCCTGACACTGTATCCATCGGAAGCAACTATTGGCAATCCATGCATCATCATCTCAATACCCACATAGCTACACTCTTCATAAAACGAAGGAAACAGGGCGATGTCAGCAATCTGATACCATTGACGCACCGTTTTTTTATCCAATTTGCCAGTAAATATTACTTTAGATAGAATTTTTTTACTTTTTCTGATCGCTTCATTGATATTCCCATCTCCAACCATCACCAAACGACAATTCGGATAGTTCTTTAAGACATAGTCAAAACAGGATAACAGCGGATAAATACCTTTGATTGAATCAATCCTACCTACAAATAACAGAATTTTTTCTTCCGGATTGAGATAATATTTATCACGCAAAATATGTTTCTGTTTTTCCAATAAATTACTGTATTGTTTTCTAAGACCATTCGGAATTAACCATAATTTAGTCTGTACTTGATACAGATTATGAACTAGATTTAAGGTATCTTCGGAAAGGCAAATAACATGATCCGCTTTTTCCAAAAAAGTTTTTTCTTTTTTAATTAGATCTATAGTGTGTTGATATTTTTTCTCTATTTTTTCGTTTCCCTGTTGTCGGACTATTTTTTTGAAACGCAGTATCTCGTTCTCTTGGAGAATCTGACTCCATGACAAATAATGAATGGTGAGTATGGATTTTGATAATGGAAAATATTTTTTAATACTGTCTAAAAGACTCTCGCTTTGCATATAATGGAAATGAAAAATAAGATTATTGGAATCTTTTATATACAAACGCAACAATCGGCATACGCTTTTATTATACTTGTCAATCATTCCTTTTGTCGTGTAAGGAATATACATTGTACACACATTGTTTTCTTCCTTGATATGGACATCTGTAAAACTCTTATCCGTACCCAACTCAATCAGATTAATCTTGCAACCTGATCTTTTCAAGCAGTACACATACTCTTTAAGATAGCTTCCAATTCCGTAGACAGATGCTTTGCTTACATAATTAATGATGCATACTTCCTTCATAAATTCTCAATTCATTTATTAGAAAGCCCGATAACCCCTTTTTCAACCCCAAAGGAAAAGTTGCCAAATTTTCCGTGTCAATTTCTATATCTTCCACGACAGTTGATAATTTTAAAGTATAGTCTAATCCTGATCCGGTTTCATAAAAACGGGAATACATTCCGGACAAGGTTTTAAAATTGTCCGATAGTTCGCCGGTTTCCGGAAGCGTTGAAATGGCTTGAAAAAGGTCTTTGAGGTAAGTTTCATCAAAAGGCAGTTTTGCATGCTGGGAATGTACACCCTGGATATGAGAGAGGACATAATGAAGAAGTCCTTCAAGACCAGTTTCTAATGAGTAGCCGACGATTCTCTGTGGATACCTTTCCATGATTTTTTTATCAACTTCTTCGCAGATTTTCAAACTGTCGCCTTCTAAAAAACCGTTCTGTATCAAATATTCTATTCCCCAACCAATCCCCGCTAACCCCGAAGCAAAATCCAAGGGAAGTTCAGAATGGATTTCTCCCAGCAACTCTTCCATCAATTCGTCTGCCGTATCTTCAAAAATTGGATTGCCGGTCAACCTGAAATAATGAGCAAAGAACAGAATCAATCCTGTCTTTCCATAGAACAGTCCTATGTCCGCTTCAATGCTTGAACGTAATAGCAATTGGTGAATGATTTGTTGTTCTAAAGTGAATAGCATAAATAAAATTAAAGAAAGTTCACATTGATTTCTACGGCAACAACTCTTCTATTGCAATTTTTATTGTTTCTATACCCGGGAATGCGGTGAATTTATGACGAACCGCTCCCTTAGAATCGAAAATCACATAGGATGGAATGTATTTAAATCCGAAGTTTTTCATTAAATATTCCCACTCATCGGCGTTAACATAATAGTGCTCTCCGGGAATACTGTTTATTTTTTTATCCCATAATTCCTTCGGCGAAGAACCATTAGTGACATAAACAAAGACAACTCCTTTATCCTTTAACTGGCTTTTTATTGCATCGATTCGAGTCATTGCATCTAAACAAGGGCCACACCATGTTGCCCAGAAATCAACAAGTACTACTTTATTTTTATATTTGGAAACAATTGCATCCATCAGTTTTTCCTTGGAAACATCAGGTGTTTTGTTAACAACAACTGCGCTCTTTTGTCCGGCTAATTTTATTATTTCTTCATTTTTCCTTAAGAGAATTTTTGCACTTTCTCCATCGCCGAAGTATGCTTTAATATTGTTTTTTTG
>Ga0082212_10000699_pt1 | contig 48802 bp, 39 predicted proteins | sample TergutNt197P3_FD_71548 | JGI IMG/M metagenome (GOLD analysis project Ga0082212, IMG submission 71548) | Neocapritermes taracua P3 segment gut microbial communities from Petit-Saut dam, French Guiana - Nt197 P3 | ecosystem: Host-associated > Arthropoda: Insects > Digestive system > Gut ... | reverse complement strand
TTATCTGATTCCTAACGCTTCATGAGGTCCATCCCCGCGTGTGCGGGGAGCATAATATCGTTCGATTAGCAATACTGCACCATTAGGGTCCATCCCCGCGTGTGCGGGGAGCATGGCAAGAAATAGATGATGTTTTCACTCAAACCGGGTCCATCCCCGCGTGTGCGGGGAGCATGGACTGTGCAAAGCGCATGAAGGCGTATGCGAAGGTCCATCCCCGCGTGTGCGGGGAGCATCACCGAAATTGACGGATATGCGATTAACGCCGAGGTCCATCCCCGCGTGTGCGGGGAGCATTTTAGAGGCGAAACAATGCCAGTTTTTAGCGAAGGTCCATCCCCGCGTGTGCGGGGAGCATTGCTTTTACGTGTGAAAGCATAAGCTCTATGAAGGTCCATCCCCGCGTGTGCGGGGAGCATACTAAAAAAAGCACGATACTAAAGCAATCTAAAATATGTCTACGCGTCAATTTTATCACTTTTTTCGTCAAATGAAAAACAGGTTCAACTGAATGGAACCTGTCTAAGTAACAAAAATGGTCGGAATGAGAGGATTTGAACCTCCGGCCTCTTGGTCCCGAACCAAGCGCTCTACCAAGCTGAGCCACATCCCGGCGTAATCAATTATATCTAGATACTGGTTTTAGTCAAGCGTTTTTTTGGCAGTGAAAAGATCTATTTGCCTATGACTTCAGCCATTTTATAAACAGCAGAATGGCGGCTACATCAACGATGGCGACTATAATCCCTGCCCAAGCGTATTGAGTGTTGCTGCGAATTATCCCGATTATCCCAAAAACAGCGGATAGAACGCTCGTAAACGGAGCTACAAAGATAAACAAGGATGTTGCTGCAAAAAACAGCCACCATATTGCACCTGAGTCATTATCGCTCAGCTTGCCACCGGAAAATACTAAGCAAAAAATAAAGACTGCCAGCCATAATGCTAGGGGTGATGCTGAAAAAGCTAAACTTAATTTCGAATATATATTTCTGCCAGTGCCCATATACCCGCCCTTTCTTTTAATGTATTGCCATGCTGTTAAGATACCATTTATTATCAATGCATACTAGAATTATTGTTGCTTTAATACGATCTTGCACTTGCTGCATGTCTTGGACTTCTATTTCTATGTCATGCACTTTGAGAATTTGAATGTTTGGGTTCAGCATCGGCAATGCCAAATTGCTTTCCGAATTTATCGCTTTCTCCGAAACCATGCTCGCATCAACAAATTTATACTCAGCAGAATAAATTTCCTTTAGAAAGTAAAGCATATCCGAATATTGGGTTTGCGCGTCTGGCAGCCCAAGCCCGGAGTTTACGGCTTCGAGATCAGAGTTAAAGAGCTTTGTGAATGAATCTGAATCCCTTTGACCTAAGCTTTTAAGAGCTTTTGATAATATTTGGCTTTCGCTATTTCCAAAATATGGTGAATACTGATAGATAACTGATGAGGCAACGCTAATGATAATAATTAGAGATGTGAGTATTGTTGCAACCCTATTGCTGCGTGCTACGGCAGCTCCGCATACAGGGCAGCTAGCGCTTCTGGCTTTTACTTGGGCTCCACAGTTTGCGCAGACCATATATTACCCCCTGGAGTGCTTATATGCGGTATGCTGAAAGAACGCTTTCAACTTCTGAAATCTTCCCGATAAGCTTGTCAAGTTGGTTTGACGAGTGCACCATCACATCAAAGCTCATTTGGACAGACTGGTTTTTCATAGTCCTAACTGAAGATCCGGATATATTTATTCCTTCATTGCCTATAAGAGTAGACACATCGCTGAGAAGCCTTGGGCGGTCTACTGCTTTGACATATATTTCAGCTGCAAATGAGCCTTGAGCATCATTTGCCCATTCTACGCTTATCACCCTTTCAGGCTCAATATTGTTAGTAATATTCACACAATCCGCCCTGTGGATGCTAATGCCTCTTCCTCTGGTTATATATCCGACGACATTGTCTCCCGGTACCGGGTTGCAGCAAGGCGCCAACTTGTAAGCCAGATCAGAGTACCCTTCTACCTGGATTGAGCTTTCTCGCCCGTCTAGCACCCTCTTTCCTTCAAATCCAAGGCGAGAGTAGCTATCCCTGAAGTTCTCGATTATTCTGGCTATTGCATTGCTGGCATAAAGGCTTCCGCACCCTATCAGGGCATACAGTTCATCCCACGTCGCAGCGCCAAACCGCTGCCTGATAAAATCAAGGCATTCCGGTGTTATAAAGGCAGAGCCTGTGACCCCATAAGCCCGCGCTTCCCTTTCGAAAGCTGCTTTTCCTTCAGATATATTGATCTTGGCAAAGTCTGCTTTGTAATATTCCCGCAATCGCGAGGCTACTAGCTGGGCGGTTATGCCGCCATAGCCTATTGAATTGTAAAGCTCATCCCAAGTGGATGTGGAGAAGCGCTTTGTTATATAATCCAGGTATTCATTCTTTGTAAAGGCACCCAGTTCCAGGCCATGCGCCTTTGCTTCTGCTTCAAGAAGGGACTTGCCTTTGGCAATGTTCTCTTTTCTGTCGGCTTTTCTGAAAAAGCTTCTGATCTTGTTTTTTGCTGATACTGATGAAACAAACGAAAGCCAGTCTCGGCTTGGGCCTTTGGAGTTTGGGTTTGTGAGGATTTCGACGATGTCGCCATTTGATAGCTTGTAATTCAAAGGAACGATCTTGTAGTTGACCTTTGCCCCGCTGCACAGGTTGCCAACATCAGTGTGAATCCTATACGCGAAGTCTACAGGGGTTGCTCCCGCAGGGAGCTCAATAGGCTTGCCTTTTGGCGTTAGAACATAAACATTGTTGGGGTTAAGATCAGTCTTTACTGAATCTATGAAGCCGACTGCGTCATCCGTATCGTCCTCAACAAAATCCTTTATCATTTCGAGAAGCTTGCTTGCAAGCTCATCGCCGCTTCCCTTGCCTTCTTTATAACTGTAGTGGGCTGCAACGCCAAACTCTGCAACATAGTGCATTTCCCAGGTTCTTATCTGTATCTCGACTGGCGTAGCGCCGGGAATAAGCACAGTTGTATGCAGTGACTGGTAGCCATTCTGCTTTCGCATAGCTATATAGTCTTTGATCCTGCCTGGTATTGGCATCCAGAGCTCGTGGACATATCCAAGCACTGCGTAGCAGTCGCTTAGAGAGTCTACTATGATTCTTATGCCAGTTAAATCATAGATTTCGTCAAAGCTCCTGCCTGACTTCATCTTATTATATATAGAGTACAGGTGCTTTGTGCGGCCGGTAATGTCAGCGTTGATTCCTGCGGCTGAGAGCTTTGCGCCGATAACGGACATGATATTTGAGAGGTATTCGCCCAGCTCGGAAAGCTTGTTGTCAACAGCTTCGGCTAAGGATGAGGATGCATGCGGATCTTTGTACTTGAGGGCAAGATCCTCAAACTCCATCTTCATTTGGTACATGCCAAGGTGGTGTGCAAGAGGGGCGTATATATCTAAAGTTTCGTCAGACTTAACAATCTGCTTTTCTTTGGGCATTGCATAAAGGGTTCGCATGTTGTGAAGCCTGTCAGCAAGCTTTATAAGCACGACCCGGTAGTCTTCGGCCATGGCAACAAACATTTTTCGGAAGGTATCGCTTTGGGCTTCTTCAAGGTTTGAGTATGAGAGCTTGCTTATTTTAGTAACGCCTTCAACAAGCCCTGCAACCACTGGCCCGAAATTATCGCAGATGTCCTGGTAGCCATAGTCTGTGTCTTCTATAACATCATGCAAAAGCGAAGCTGCTATAGTAACCTCGTCCATTTGCAGCTCTGCTAAAATTAAGGCTATCTCAAGAGGATGGATTATATAAGGCTCCCCTGTTAAGCGCTTTTGCCCTTTGTGCGCGTTATCAGCATACTGATAGGCGCGCGCAATTAGATCAATGTCAGCGGTTTCGTTGTTGCTAAGTACAATATCGATAATATCGCTTATGCCGTGCATGGCGCCCTCCTATCTCGGCTGTAAAAAATTGAAAACAGATCTTTATTTATTAGGTTATTATTATACTCCGTTTATTCTATTTTGGCAAACTTTTTTCGAGCCTGTCCACCTTGATTTTATGGCTATTTTTGCGCCTTGCTTGGGTTTTAAGGCAGGCTTGTGGTACAATAAATCCGCTCAGCATGACCAAAAAGTAGAAAAAATACGAATACTGGAACCAATTATTTATTGAATAATACAGGAATCTAGCTATGCGGACGGTTGCGAAGCTTTTGCGTGCGAAGGCTGTGCAATTCGCATTTTTTGGAAAAGAGCCCTAAATGGCCCTATACAATAGGGGCAAATATACAGGAAGGCGCGCCACGCTTGGCGCTACTGGTTTATGATTCAAGTAACAGATCTCGCGATGTCCTTTGGAGCTGACACCCTGTTTAAGGATGTCAGCCTAACCTTTCAAAAGGGTAACTGCTATGGCGTTATTGGCGCAAACGGCGCAGGCAAAACAACTTTTTTAAAAATCCTCTCTGGCGAGCTTGAGCCTTCGCGTGGCCATGTCTCAGTCTCTTCCGGGGAAAGAATATCGGTCTTAAAGCAAGACCACAGCGTATATAACAGCTACAGCGCTTTTGACACTATTGTCATGGGCAACGAAGCTTTGTACGCCTTGATGAGGGAGAGGGATGAGATCTATGCAAAGAGCGACTTTTCTGATGAGGATGGCATGAGGGCAGCCGAGCTGGAAGGCGACTTTGCCGAGATGGGCGGATGGGAAGCTGAATCGGATGCCTCCAAAATCATTCAAGGGCTGGGCCTTGAGGAGAGCCAGCTGTTTGATTTAATGGAGAGCATGTCAGAGCGTGACAAGATTAAAGTGCTCGTAGCTCAGGCACTTTTTGGGGAGCCTGATATCCTGCTTATGGACGAGCCGACCAACGGCCTGGATATAGCAAGCGTTTCATGGCTTGAAGATTTCCTGCTTGAATTTGAAGGGGCATTGATAGTAGTATCCCATGACAGGCATTTTTTGAACACTATATGTACCCATATAGTGGATATAGACTATACTAAGATGGTAATGTACCCTGGCAATTATGAGTTTTGGTATGAGTCAAGCCAGCTCATGCAAAGAATAGCCAAGCAGCAGGCTAAAAAGCGTGATGAACGGGCAAAAGAGCTTATGGAGTTTATTGCTAGGTTTTCTGCCAACAAGTCAAAGTCAAAGCAGGCGACATCAAGAAAAAAAATGCTTGAAAAGCTAACTGTGGAGCAGATGCCAGCTTCGTCGAGGAAATATCCTTTTGTTGCATATGAGGTGGACAGGGAGGCAGGAAAAGATATACTTACAGTATCAGGCCTGTCAAAATCTGTTGACGGCGAGCTTGTGCTCAACAACATTTCATTTACATTGTCAAAGGGCGACAAGGCAGCTTTTGTAGGCGAGTATGATATAGCCAACACTGTATTGTTCAAAATACTTAATGGCGAAATGGAGCCTGATTCAGGCAGCTACAAATGGGGCGTTTCCATAACAAAAAGCTACTTTCCCCAGGATAACACAGAGTATTTCAAAAACGGCAATATCAGCATTCTCAAGTGGCTGGAGCAGTATTCAAAGGACACCGCTGAATCATACCTAAGGGGGATGCTCGGAAGGATGCTGTTTTCACAAGAGGAAGCGCTAAAGCCTGTTGGAGTGCTCTCCGGAGGGGAGAGGGTTAGGTGCATGCTTTCCAGGATGATGATGTATGGAGCAAACACCCTTGTTATGGATCAGCCAACAAACCATCTGGACCTTGAAGCGATAACTGCGCTCAACAACGGGCTTGTTGCATTTAAAGGCAATATAGTTTTTTCATCGCATGACCATGAGTTTATTTCGACTATAGCAAATAGGATTATTGAGCTGTCCCCTGAAGGGATTGAGGATTACAAAGGCACATTTGATGAGTACCTTGAAAGCAAGCTGTCACTGGCAAAGTGACAGAGAGGGCTTATTGGTAATTTTATAACAAATGAGGTTAGCATGTATTGTGGAAACTGTGGCAAGAAATTGCCTGATGGCGCGCTATTCTGCCCCCACTGCGGCAAAACGTCAGAAATAGGGCAAAGCCAGGGTGCATACGCCAGTATGAAGCAGCCTGAAATCGATGCAGCGCCAAATGAAGATTATGATGATATAATTTCGAAATTTCCATCGGGCGAAAGCGCGAGGGATTATCGCGAATTCAGATTTTCAGACTTCTCTTACGAAATGAGACAACTAAGGCGCAACTTCCAGAAAGATGCAGCTGCGCTTAGAAGGCGGTTTTTTCGCGATAGAAGCGATAGAAGAAGAGGCTATAGAGACGATGAATTGGACGAAACAACATTTGGGCAAAGAGCGCTTTGCCTGTTTATGCCCATATTTGGCTTGTTCTTTTATTTATCATGGAGAGACACCTATCCCAACAGGGCAAGAGAGGCTTCTACGTGGGCAATTCGCGGGTTGGTATTAAGATTGCTGCTGCGCTGAAATGCACTCACAAGAATAGTCTTTATTGACCCCTGAGCGCATATATTAAGACTAAGCGCAAGAGGGGTGGAAATGGATAATAGCCTACTTTCGCATCTGGATTCCCTGGATGCGCAAAACAGACATAATGAGATTATCAGCACGATTCTTGGGATCCCTGAAGAGGAGCGCGGCTATGGGCTAGCTTGCCGTTTAGCGCGCGCTTACAACAATACAGAGCAATTTGATGCAGCCATTTCAGAGCTGCTGTCTGTATCAAGGGAAGGCGAAAGTGACTGCATGTGGCATTACCGCCTTGGCTATGCGCTCTATTACTCAGATCGCTTTGAGGAAGCTCTTGAAGAGTTTATGCTGGCTAAGAGCAAGAGTGTTGCTGATAATGAATGGTTTGAAGCCTATATTCTATGGTCGATAGCCAAAATTCAGCTCAAAAGCCAGCAATGAAAAGAAAGGAGGGGCAAAAGAAGTAGTAAATACATATTGCCCAGCCTGAAGTTTCACACCATAACGTTGATAAGAGGCTCCCCAAAATAACTTAAGCATTTTAAAGGCTGGGCTACCAAAGGGAGCTACAACCACAAAAGGGCAGATACTTGCCCTTTTTCAATTTTCTTTTATTTTTTATGTAGCTTTAGCTGCGAACCAGCTTTAGCTGGCTGTTGATCAAATCAAGGTTAACTCCATCCTCGTATTGGCTGTATGCGCCTTCACTGCTGGGCTGGGCGTTATGGTCAAGGCCAAGATCGGCTATATTGCCTTTTCCCGCTGTGCATATGGCGTTGTTTTCTGAGTAATTGACTATTACAGACCTAACCTTAATGAAATGGGTGCATTCTTCCTTTGTACTGTATTGATAGATTATTTCCCTTGTTGGCAGCACATCCTTAACAAGCACATGCTTGTTATAGAACTGGTTTGCAGCTTTTGCCTTTGGGCTATAGTATTTTGACGGCACGATTGAAGCAGTTATGTTTATGCCTCTCATTATATAAAACTCATGGACTTTTGTGCCGCTCCAGCCAAAGGCAGCTGATATGACCTCATGCAGCTCACTAAACGTAAAGTGCATAGGAACCGTTACTTCGCGCCAGATTTCAGCCCTGAAGCTGTCAAGCCTTATCGCAAGCTCTACAGCATGGCACTTAATAGGGTTGCTGCCATATGCTCTTAAGGCTTCTACCATCTTTTTGCATGGCTTCGAGCGATATTCCCTGTAGCCTGCAGAGCCTGGCTCGCCATCCTGGAACGGGAAGTTTGTGGCGTTCTTGTTTCTGGCCGCTATGCGCACTATCCTGTTTGAAATAGGCGCGGAGCTTTGCTCCAGAAATGATTTAATGTCTTTTGTCATGCGCGTTAGCCTGGCTAGCGCTTTTGTGTCTGATGATATGCTGTAGTGGAAAAATCCGGATTCGCTTATATATGTGTTTGCGATTTCAGGGTCTATGCCTTCATCTGCCAAATAGTCAAGGAGCGCTAAGCGAAATAGGCTAGTAATATGCATGTAAGGCTCTTTGAGCTCAAAGACAACGACTGCATATCTTGTTATGTCATTAATAAAGACAACGCCCAGTTTGCCTTTGGCCTTCAACAAACCTGCATGCCAGCTGTCTAGAGGGTGCTTAATGCCACTTTCTTGTGGATTCATAAAGCCTAATTCTTTGATCAGTGCTTTCGAGCAATTAATCTGCATCATTATTCCTTTATATAAAATCTGGCGAATTAATTATATCATTTGGACAAGCCCATGCAGCAAAGAAATGGGATCGCACACGCAAAGCAATTTGGCAGCCTGCCAAGGCCAGTTAAATTGATTATGCCCATTAAATATGCTAAATTGTAGTTAATTAGGCAGAATGCCTATGCTTTTTACAAAAAACGATGCAAAGGAAGCAGGTATTATGAGCGCAGCATCACATGCTATTGCCGAGATAGAGGCAAAGAAAGATCTGTTTATCGATCTAGCAACCAAGATTTGGGAAAATCCTGAAGTGGCGAATAAGGAGCATAAAGCAGCAGCCTGGACAGCAGAGCTGTTAAGAAGCGAAGGCTTTGAAGTGCAAGAGGCCTATGCCGGAGTGCCTACTGCAATTAGGGCGACGTATGGGCAAGGAAGCCCTGTTATCGGGCTTTTGGGAGAGTACGATGCGCTTCCTGGCATGAGCCAAAGCGTTTCAACAAGCAAAGAGCCTATTATTGAGGGAGGCGCCGGCCAAGGCTGCGGCCACAACCTTTTAGGCGCAGCCCATGCTGCAGCTGCTGTGGGCATTAAGCGGGAAATGCAGGAGCGCGGCATTCAGGGAACTATTGTTTTTTACGGCTGCCCTGCTGAAGAGCAGCTTACAGGAAAGCCATTTATGGCCCGTGATGGAGGCTTTGAAGGCCTTGACTGCTCATTCGCATGGCATCCGGGCACTGCAAACAGCTTAACGCTGGGCACGATGACAGCCATTAATGCTGCACGCTTTCACTTCAAAGGCGTAACCGCCCACGCCGGAGCTGATCCGCAGAACGGCAGAAGCGCGCTTGACGCAGCAGAGCTTATGAATGTTGGAGCAAACTTCCTGCGCGAGCATGTAACCCATGATGTCCGAATCCATTATGTAATCACAAATGCGGGCGAAGCGCCGAATATAGTTCCGGACAAAGCTACAAATTGGTATTATGTGCGGGCATTGACAAGGGAAGCTGTAGTAAGCACTTTCGAGAGAATAGTCAAGGTTGCGCAGGGTGCCGCCATGATGACTGAGACAGAGGTAGAGGTTGAAGATTCAGGCGGGTGCTACAACACACTGCAAAACAAGGTTCTCTGCGAAGTCGCATACGAAGCTATGCAGGAAATAGGGATGCCGGAATATAGCGAGGATGAGATAGCGTTTGCAAAAGAGCTTAACGAGGCAAGCCCCAACTACCAGATGATGGTGAATTCAGGCAGGATTCCTGAAGGCGAGCACATAGCCAGAAACATCCTTCCTATATCATCTGATAATGTCTATGCTTCAACTGATGTTGGCGATGTGCAGCATCTTGCCCCCGGAGCGTCTTTTTCGTCTACAACCTCCAATGTGGGCGCAGGCGGGCACTCCTGGCAAGTAACAGCATGCTCTGGCCATTCCATTGGCATGAAAGGCATGATCAACGCTGCAAAGATACTTGCGCTCTCATGCATAAAAGTCTTTGACAGCCCCGAAACGCTTGCAAAAGCAAAAGAGGAATTTGACGAGGCTACAAAAGGAAAGCCTTATGTATGCCCCATTCCGCAAGGAATGCAGGTGCCGAGCTAAATTGAAGGGGCTTGAGGCTACAGCCAAATCTCTCTAGATTCAAGATACAGGCGAAAACCTGTGCAGGCAGCGCCCTAAAGCTTATGCCTGCACTTCTGCTAACCAAAAAGAGGGGGCAACATGCACCCCCCTCTTAATCTTGAACACGCTTTACCTGGCTATCGCCTCTCCCATTGCGAAAGCCTGGCTGCTTAGCTCTTCAGGCGCTTCACCGCCTGCTCCAGCCCAAATAACCCTTCCTACTTCGTTCCAGCCGAGGCGTGCAAAGAAGCCTGCTGTTACTTCAGCAGCTGGTTTGTAAGCTTCTGCATCCGGCGCGCCATGCGTAATTATTATTCCGAAATTTTTGCCGGGAAAGCGCGGGCTAAAATCAGGCGCCATAGCCGGATATAGCCTGTTAATCAGCTTCCAGCCTTGGGCTGTGATTGAGCCCATGTATATCGGCGCACCGAAGATGATGCCATCAGCATCCTTTAAGTCTGCATACATTGTGCTGAAGTAGTCGTTTTGCACGCAGGCTACTGCATCTTCTTTGCGGCAAGCCATGCATCCTTGGCAACCGCGCAGGCTGGCATCATTTAGGTTGTATTCCACAACTTCCAGGCCCTTCGATTTCGCTCCATCAGCAGCTTGGGCTAACAGCGATGCTGTCGTCCCTCTTTTTTTGGGGCTGCCATTAAATATAAGAACTTTGCCCATAATATAGTCTCCTCAGATAATTTTTTAGTCAATTCCATTATAACAGGCCAATTTTCGCCATTTTAGTATCAAATGCTTAGTTTTTTTGTCAGGCTGCCTGTGTTTGCCAAGGCTTAGAAGATTCTTTACATAACATTTTTTATGGGATATCATTGATTCATTATATACATAAATGAATACACCCCATGAAAGGAGAAGCTGCCGCTTGCATACATATATTGGCAGCAATAATCATGCTAACACAAGAACAAACCCAGAAATACCTTGAGAGGATCGGGCTGCTTGAGCCAAAAGAGCCTTCCAGGGAGTACCTTGACGAACTAATATGGGCACACCAGCTGTCAGTTCCCTTTGAAAACCTCGACATGATCGATTTTGCAAAGCCTACTATCGTAACTGTTGAACATTTATACGATAAGGTTGTTGAAAGAAGAAGAGGCGGCTACTGCTTTGAGCTTAATGGGATTTTCTGTGAGCTTCTTGTAAGCCTTGGCTTTGACTCTGTAGGATGCATCGCCAGGGTGAGATCATTTGATCCCAATGCTGTCAGAAGGCTTCATCGGGTGAGTGTCGTAACGCTGGATGGAGAGCAGCTTTTTGCTGATGTTGGGTTTGGCGGGGCTATGCCGCCTGTATCAGTTCCAATGGATGGATCTGTTCGATCTACATTTAAGGGCGATTACTGCTTTGCTGTGGAAGAAGACGGCGAAATGTCCTTAATGCAGGTAATGCCGGAAGGGGAGCTAAAGCCGCTTGTGGCTTTCTACAACAAAGAGACGCCGGATGTTGAATTTGTTATCGCCAACCACTGGACCGGCTCAAGCCCTGACAGCCCATTCAGGATGAACCGCTCTTTGAATTTCAATAAGCCGGATGGCTTTGTGAGCCTCTCAGGCACGACTCTTAATATAACAAAAGGCGACGAGAAGACAACAAGGGAAATTACAACCCTTAGAGAGTACTATGAAGTGCTGGAGGAATACTTTGGCTTGTCGTTTTCCATGAGCGAAGTGCGCGGAGATTTATAGCGGCTATACTATCATCCCAGCTTTTATGTTATTAGCTGGGATTTTTAAATTCAGGCGGGTGCGAGAGCGAGGCTTTAGCAGAGATGCTCAGCAAATCCGCCCTTCAGCTTCTATGTCAAAAAAGTGCATCTTTGAAGCATTTATGCCTATGCTGATGCTGCTTGCTATTTCAGCATAGACATCCGGCGCAACGCGGGCAACAAGCCTGCTGCCCTGCCATGCCACGTTCAGATATGCCTCGTTTCCCATTCTTTCCAGCACTTCAACTTCAGCAGAAAATACGCTTTTCGGGCTTTGCGCTAAGAATGCGCTGTCAACGCGTATATCTTCAGGGCGTATGCCAATTCTCACCTGCTTGCCCACATAGCTTTTGACAGCGTCGCTCGGGTTGTGCAAATAAAGGGCATTTCCGCTAAAATCGGCATAAAAGCCGTTGCCATTCACGCTAAGCACAGCGTCAATAAAGTTCATCTGCGGGCTACCGATAAAGCTTGCGACGAATATATTGACAGGATAGTCATAGATATTTTGCGGCGTATCTACTTGCTGTATATAACCGTCCTTCATGACAACTATGCGATCGCCCATTGTCATTGCTTCGACCTGATCGTGCGTGACATAAACAAACGTAGCGCCAAGGCGCTTTTGCAGCTTTATGAGCTCTGTGCGCATGCTGGCCCGAAGCTTTGCGTCGAGGTTTGAGAGCGGCTCGTCAAGCAGAAAAGCAGCAGGCTCGCGCACCATCGCCCGGCCAAGCGCTACGCGCTGGCGCTGGCCTCCGGACAATGCCTTTGGCTTTCGTTCAAGCAAATCCTCGATTCCCAGAACAGATGCTGCCTGCCTGACCTTTTGGTCGATTTCAGCTTTGGGCATTTTTCGAATGCTAAGAGCGAAAGCCATATTTTTATAAACGCTCATATGGGGGTAGAGGGCATAGTTCTGAAAAACCATTGCAATGTCGCGGTCTTTGGGGGCAACACTGTTTACAAGGTTGCCGCCTATATAAAGCTCGCCTGAAGTAATTTCCTCCAGGCCTGCAATCATGCGCAATGTTGTTGTTTTGCCGCATCCTGAAGGCCCTACCAAAACCAGGAACTCTTTGTCTTTTATCTCAAGGCTAAAATCGCTCACTGCAGTTATATCGCCGGGGTAAACCTTGCTGATATTAGCTAAACTTATGCTAGCCATGCTGCCTCCTGTCTCTTCTTGGCCATCTTAAGCATGCTGCCAGCGCGAACATGCTGGAAGCAAACGATATGGCCGCCTGCTTAGCAAGCAGTGAAAAGCCTATGCTGTCGCGCATCGAGGGGGGCCGGCGCAAATATTCTTTAACAGCCTGGCTGAAGTTTGAAGCTAAGCCTTGCCAGAAAGCAAAGTCACTCCATTTCGAGGGGATCATCCATTCAGGCAGCTTGTTAAGCAATGAGGGCAACAGGAGGGCAAATGCGAGCAGCAGGGAGTAAAAACCGATGGATTTTGCAGTGCGGCTGGCTTTGCCAAACAAGCCTAAGAGCATTCCCAGGGCATAGCAAGCCATTATATATACCGGAATATTTGCCATAAAGGCAGCGAAGCTGGCTGGAGCCTGTGTTATGAGTGCATCCGCACTGCCCAGGCCTGATGAAATAGCATAGCTGGCAGCTTCCTCCTTTGTTGCGTTTTCCCCTCCGCCGGTAAGCTCAACGGCGCTCCATGCCTGTGACGCCGGCATGTCTCCTGCGCTTACAAGCGCAATATAATCATCCGAAGCAAATATCCCCCGCACAGTATATGCCTGATCGCCAATGTTTGCGCTCATGCCTATAATGCCGGAATTGCCATAAAGCCGGCTTGCAAGCGCAGTTGAGAGCGCAATGCCTGATTTGTCAGTAACACCGGGTGTGCTTCCGGATTGAAATTCGCTTGGCCATATGCTGGAGGCATTGCCGCTGTAGTATATGCATAGTGCATTGATGCGAGCAGTGCCGCTTTCTACATTAGTGTTTTCCTCACGCCAGAATGTTGGCCAAAAAGCATTTTCGCCACCGCTCTTAATCGAATACTGCCTGGCTTGGTATGCTGCTTCATCGCTAATCTGGCTATCAAAGCGCAAAGACATTCCGTTGAAGCATTCGCTTACAGCCTGTGCATTCTTAAAGCCTGTAGACAATAAGATGCAAAGGCAAACCCACACAAGGCCGTCAAGGGCGTATGCTCTGGTTTTGCCGGCAATGCTTTTAATGCTCATTGCTGGTTTACCCTAACTCTGTCGCCGGCGGCAATAGACTTGCTGCTGGCTGCTATAACAAGCGAATCACGGCCGACAGGCCCGCTGACTGCTGCCATGGAATCATCTGAAGCCAGCAGTGTTACCGGCGAAAGCAAAACAATATTTTCAAGGCCAAGCACGGTTGAGCGCTTTTCTACAGTGTAAATAAAATATCCGCTGGAATCAGAGCGCAAAGCTGAAAGAGGTATGCATATGTCATATGTGGTTGAGCTAAAGACAGCCTGGACATCTACGCTTTGGCCGGCTTTCCATTCCCTTTGCGGCAGCTTTATGGAAACCAGGGACTGGTTTTTGTCATTGGGAGCTGAAATAGAGGATATCTGCGCTTTCACTGTCGGCGAATAATACATAGAGCTCCCCCCAATAGCCACTTCGCACTCCATGCCTATAGCCAGCTTGTCCGCATCGGATTGGCTTACATAAAATTCTGCCTCAAAAGCGCCAGTATCATCAGACAGAATGGCAGCCGGCTCAGAGCCCGTAATGGCGCCTTGGCCCAGCGTTTTGCTGACTGTTCCGCCTGCGTCAGATCGAAGGGCGCCGCCATTGCTTAGTATTGACTGCAGCAGGGCAATCGACTCTTGCTGCTTGTTTATGTCAAGCTGCTGCAGCTTTGCGTCAATGCTGTTTTGCGCTTTAGTGTCAGCAGCTGACTGCTTTGACTTCTCCAGGTCTTTTTCTGAGCGCGCCAGTGAAGCCTGCGCGTCTTCAGACCTTCTTCGAGCGCTCTGAAGATCCGAAGCTGCTTTATTTTCAGCGGTTTCAAGATCGCTGCGCGCCCTTGCCGCTGCGGCAGATGCGCTTTCCCATTCGCTTAGCTGCGCACTTCCGCTTTCGTAAGCCAGCCTTGCCTGCTGCTCTCCGGCTATCGCATCATCAAGCGCTGCCTGGGCTTTTGCAATATCAGCCTCAGCTGAAAGCCTTGCGCTTTCATAGTCATCATTAGCGCGCTCAAGGCTGAGGGCAGCTGAGTCGTAGCCAGATGTGTCTGGCTGCTCTTCGCGCCCCAGCTTGCTTAAGTTTAGCCTCATTTTCTCCAGAGAGGCAGTTTCGCGCTCCAGCTTTGCGCGCACATCCGAAATGCTAAACAATATTAAGTCGTCTCCGGCCTTCACCTCCTGGCCTGAGCCGGCAAGCGCCTTAACAACTGTCAGGCCTTCCGGTGCGGATATTATGTGCTGATCCTGCGCTTTTACCGATGCTTTGCCAGTTACAGCCTCTGTTACCGGCGCTCTTAGCGGGTTTGAGACAGACACCCGTGCAAGCGCAGCGCCGGAAGCGCCTCTGGAGATAAGGGTAAGCGCTATAAGCGCAACAAGGAATTTTGCGATATTTGCAAGAGCGCCCTTTTGCGAAGCATCTTCAAAGCTTGGCAAGCCGGCTGCAAAATCCTGTATTTTGCTGATTAAACTACGTTTTTCTTCTGAGCCCTGGCGCGGCTCAATCCCGTTTTTATTATCCATGCTGCTATTCCTTAACTCCTGTTGCCTGTATGCCCAGCTCGAGGTGCTTTTGGCCAAAGAGAAAGACCAGCACTGCAGGAACCAGCACCATCAAAGAGGAAGCCATTGCTAGGCCCAGTTTTTCTGCAACTATTTGGGGCAGGTATAAGGACAATGGCCACTTTGAGGAGTCATTTAAAAAAGCCATAGGCTGCTCGATCGCATTCCAGCATTCCAAAAATCCAAGCACCAGCGCAGAGAGTATTCCCGGCAGGCCAAGAGGCAGGCCAATGCTAACAAAGATCCGAAAGTGGCTCGCTCCGTCAATTGCCGCTGCTTCGATAAGCGAAGCAGGAACGCTGTCAAAGCCTTTCATCATTATGAATACAGGGAATGCTGAGAAAGCAAACGGCAGGATGATTGCCCATATTGTATCCATTATTCCAAGCTTGCTTATTACAAGGTAGTTAGGCACCATGGCCACTTGAAATGGCATAAGCATCAAAATGATATATACCGCTGTAAGCAGTTTTTTTCTCTTAAGCTTAAGCCGGCTTAGCGCCCATGCTGCCGGGGCGCCAATAATGAGCTGGCCTGCAACTGACGGTATAACAAGCTTAAAGCTGTTCCAATACATCGCAAAGAAAACGGGCGTGTCAAGCAGCAGCTCAGCTATTGGCTGCAGTGTTGGCCATGACGGAATAATCGGCCAATATGCATAGCCCTCAGCGCTGCCAAACACAGGGCCGAGTGTATAATTCAGTTCCTCAAGCGACATAAGGCTGCCGCTTGCCATAAACCACACCGCCCACCATACGAAAAGGGACAGCGCGCTAAGGCATACAGCAATCAAAAGCTTGTTAGCAGATACAGCCGGCCGCTTTGTCATGAGCTTTCCCCCTGCAATATTTGATGCAGCATCAGCGCTGCGAAAAGCAGGGCAATACACAAGAGCGTTGCTGCTGCGCATAGCCTGCTGATGTCAAGGTTTTGGTACCAATTATTAAACAGGTGCTGCAAAAGGTATATGGAATCGTGCGGGTAAGCCCCTGCAACAAGGTAGGCTTCCCTGAATACCTTAAAGCTGTTTAAAAGCGACAGTATCGCAACCAATCCCATCGTAGGAAACAGTCCAGGCATAGTTATATAGCAAAAGCTTTGCCATGCGTTAGCCCCGTCTACCCTGGCGGCTTCATAGCGGCTGTCAGGAATGCTGTCAAGGCCGGCCAGCCATAAAACCATGTTGTAGCCGCTGTTTTTCCATATATACGTGAAGATCAAAACCCAAAACGCTGAAGACGAGCCTATAAAATCTATGGGGCCGGCCCCTAATTTTATAAGAAGGGCGTTTGCCAGCCCCTTGTGGCTGAACAGCACTTGCCATAAAAGCACTATGCTGGCAACCGGCACAGCTATAGGAAGAAGAAAGCTTGTCTTAAATGCTGTGCCGGCAGGCCTGATAGCCCTGGCCATAAGCGCTATTGCAAGGCTGATTGCCAGCAGCAGCGGTATGCACAGGAAAGCAAACCTTGCAGTATTCGCCGCTGCCAGCTTAAAGGCCGCGTTGGATAAAACAGATTTATAACCGCTTAGGCCGATAAAGCTTTTGCCGCGGGCGTCATAAAAGCTGCGCCGGACTGTATCTGCAAAAGGCAAGACATAAAAAGCAGACAGGCCGATAATGCTTGGTGCAAGAAAGCCAAGGGCGATCTTGCTTTCTGAAGCAAAGGCTTTGCCCCTATGATCTTTCAGCAAGGTAGTTTTTCGCATTTTGCTCCAGCTCCTTAACCGCTTCAGGCACGCTGAGCGTGCCCTCGCAGCATTTTTGGATCGTTGGCCTTATCATATCAAAGAGCACAGCATCAGCAATGGAAGGCTCTTTGAGCTGCGAGATAAGCCCATCTGCGTCAATAGAGAAGCTATTGCGGCCAGCGCCTGCCATGCGCTCGTTTATCAATGCAATCTGTGATGCTATTGCGTCTTTTGTAACAGGCAAGCCAATCCCATAGGCGATCTCCTGGACTTGTGTTGAGAGCATGCTATTAATAAGCTGCGCAGCAAATTCCTTGTTCTCAGCATCAGAGCTGATGCCAACGATTGTTGATGGCTCCCAGGCGCCTTTGCTAAGGCCAGGGAAAAGCGACGCATCAGAGCCGTCCCTGTCCATGACCATATGCAGCAGCTGAAGGTTTCCTGCCCTGAAAGCTGCGTAATTTGATTGCTGCGAGATGTAGCGCATAAGAGATCCCGGCACCATCTGCACATTGCCTCCGTCCGAAAAGCCGATTCGCATTTCCCCAAACTCTGTTAGCGGCTCTGCAAGAGCATATTTTGTGCTTATTGCTTTAACCGCTTCAAGGTATTTTGCCAATGCATCTGAATCTATGGCATTCTCAGCTATTATGCTCGGAGAGGATGCCATCCACAGCAGGCCAATAAGCTCATCGAAGGTATTGAAATACAGCTCCGGGCGATCTTGGCTTGCTATGCCGGAAAAGGGGGTGCCCGGCTCAGGCGCCGGCGGCTTTGAATTTCCAGACTCAACAATGCCTATAAGGCTGTCTAAATCCTCGGCCCTGCCGAGCGTGCCTTCGCTGCCTACAAACATTGGCATCAAAAACTGCATTGGCATGCAATACAGCTTGCCATCGCGCTTAAACGGGCTGAGCAGGCTATCGTATACACCGCTTGTGCCAACCAGGCTGCTTAGATCGGCTAGCAAGCCTTTGCCCTCATAGCTGCTGAGGGAAAGGCCGTCAAGTACAATAACGTCAGGGCCTTGCCCGCTTAGGAGCCTTGTATTAAGCGCCTTTATTGCATCAGAAGCCATTTGCGCGCTGGCCTCGCCCAAAGCAGTTTCATACCTGATTATTGCTTCAGGGCTGCTTTTGCGCAGTTCGGCAATTGCGGCCCTGACAAAGGCGTTTTCCTCAAGCGACCAAACGGTTAGGATTTTGCTTTTGTCGACAATCGCATTTTCATCCCATTCATACCTGTACAAACGGTTTGAATTTTGGCTCGACATGCTGACAATTATTGCTTCCCCCGAAGCAAACAGGGCTGAAACGCTGTTTTGGGGAATGCCTGTTGAGTATGATTCGCTCTGAATGGCTTTTTTAGTATCGATTCCCCTGCCTGTGTATACAATGTCGCCGTTTTGGGTGGCGGCGTACAAGCCCCCATTGCTGTACACAAGAGAGTTTGTTTGCCTGTTGAACATGCCAATTGCCCCTGCCCCCCTCTGGCTGCCGTCTTCGCCAATATTCCATTTGCTTTCCTGTATGCCGTCAGTTATGCCATAGGCGTATATATTCCCGCTTGCGCCTAATAAATATATATATTCGCCATCGGAGGCAGCGCCTGTCATGAAATCCGGGAACATATTGCTTACCAGTTCCCCAGTGCTCAAATCGCATATGAGCGCACCGGAGCTGAGATCGTATATGCCGGCCTTGCTGTCCATGTCTACAGGCGCTTGCATCTGCTGCCTTTGAGGCTCGCCGGGCCCTTCGCTGCCCCCGGAGCTTTGGCCGGAACCTGAAGCGGCGCTGATGCTTGTTTGGGTACTGCCTCCTGCCACAGGCGCAGCCGATTGCACCTGCTGCATAAAGCCGCCTATTGTATACGCTACAACAAGGCGATTCTCAGTTGGGGCAGCGAGAAAAGACACCATAACCCATTCGCCTTTTGCCAAAGCTTCATCCATTGCCTCAATAGGGAAATGCTCTGCCTGCCCATCAGGGTCAATAATGAGCATGCCTTCCGAAGGGTGAAACGCTATAAGCTTATCGCTGCCTATAAGCGCAGCTGCGATTACGCCAGCGAATCTGTCGCTGTTTGCGCCAGGGCCGGGCTTTTGGGACCAGCTGTTTCCGCCATCACTGCTTTCATAAAACTCGCCAAGCCCCTGGCTATAGCAGGCTATTACGCCTTCGGGCGTTAAAAAGCTGTAAAACTGCCCTTCAATGGGCGGCGTAATGTCAGATTCTATGTATCTGCTTATAGTTTCTGTTGCAGGCTTATTGCCGCTGCCTGTGCATGCAGCGCTTATGGCCAATAAGCATGCTGCTATTAAGCACGCTATTCGTTTTTTAATTTTCATTGATACATTTCTCCCCTCAAGATTTACCATAACTGCAATATAGCATACAAAGCTGAAATATAGCTGTAATTAATTTGGCGATGTTTTCTGATGGTGGTTTTAGGTTCATTTGAGCTTTTTCTTATATAATGAGGCAAAAGAGAAATTGGGGGCATAGCAGCGCATGAAGGTTCTGATTATTGAGGATGAGCGCGACTTGGCAGAAGCAATGTCTGCTGTATTCAAAAAGAACAATATAAGCTCAGACATTGCGCTGGACGGCGAGTACGGGCTTGACTGCGCCATGAGCGGCATATATGACGTTGTTGTTTTGGATATACTGCTCCCCAAGCTTGACGGGCTGGCTGTGCTTGCCGAAATGCGATCCTCAGGGCTTAGCGTGCCGGTTTTGCTGCTTACAGCCCTTGGAGGCATTGATGACAAGGTAGCCGGCCTTGACAGAGGGGCAGACGACTATTTGGCCAAGCCTTTCCATATGCAAGAGCTGCTTGCAAGGCTTCGCGCTTTGGCAAGAAGAAAAAGCGAGCTGCTCTATGATGGCATTATCAGCATTGGCTGCCTTAGCTTTAACCCTCAAACGCTTTGCCTTTCGGATGCAAAGGGCCGCCAAACGCGCCTGACGCTTAAGGAATCGCAGCTGCTTGAGCTGCTATATTCATACAGGGACGGGATCCTGCCAAAGGAAGAGATAATTTTAAAGCTGTGGGGATATGATGCAAACGCGCAGGACAGCAACGTTGAAAGCCAGGTTTCGCTTCTGCGCAAAAAGCTCATTGAAGCAAAATCTGATGCTGCTATAAAAGCTGTAAGGGGGGCGGGCTACCGCCTTGAGGCTAAAGGGAGGCAAGAGCGTGTTTAAGAAAGTAAGAAACCGAATCCTTATTATTAACATGGCTATGCTTTCAGCTGTAGTAATAACAGCCATGGGCCTTATTTTTGCGTCAGCATATAGCCGGGTGCTCTCAGACAATAAAGCAAAGCTTGCTTATAGCGCAATGCCAAGCTTTTTCGGCGCATCCAGAATTTATGGGGCTGATTTTCAGCAAACAGAAATTGAGCATGGCATAGTGGCTGTAGGCGACGATATATTCTTAGTTGATGGAATCGCCCAGCGCATATCGCCATATGCCGGACTGTCTTTTTCTATCATTGTAGATGGGTATAGCGCTGTAACAGAGATAAATTCAGTCATTGACTGGCCTGAGAGCGCCTATTTTGCGGCAGTTAGCGATGTTATTGAAAAATCCAGGCCTGAAGGCGTTTTGTCTATTGACGGGCGCAGATGGCAGTATGCTGTGCACCCTCTAGCTGTGGGCTTTTACGGGCAAAGCAGCAGCCAAAGTGGGGAAAGCTATAACAATATCCGCTTTTTGGACGTAACAGATTCGCATAAAATGCTGGCTTCGCTATCTATTACTTTATGCGTCTCAACAGCAGCCATACTGCTTGTGTTTTTCTTCATCAGCCTTTTCTTTGCTAACAGGGCTGTGAAACCCATGCAGGAAGCATTTGAAAAGCAGGGCAGATTCCTCGCTGATGCATCTCATGAGCTAAAGACCCCGCTTTCTGTCATTAATGCAAGCTGCAGCGTTTTGTATGCCAACAGCTCCGAGACTGTCGAAAGCCAGCAAAGATGGGTGGACTCTATCATAACAAACAGCGATCGCATGGCTGGCCTTATTAAGGGCCTGCTCTCGCTAGCGCAACTGGATTCGCAAGGGCAAGCGCTCAAGCTGGGCGCTTTTAGCATGAGCGATGCTGTTAAAAGCGCGGCAAGCGAGATAGAGCCCCTTGCCAGAGCCAAGAGCCTGGCTGTTGCGATGCAGGTGGAGGAAAATATATCTGTGGTTAGCGATAAAGAGCACGTTATGCAAGTGCTCTTTATACTGCTGGACAATGCCCTCAAGTACTCCTCTGAAGGCGGCAGCGTGCTTGTAAAGCTGAAAAGAGAGCATAGGCGCGTTGTGTGCACTATACGAAATTCAGGAGAGGGAATTTCGCCTGAGCTGCTCCCCTATGTATTTGATCGGTTTACCCGCGGGGATGCTTCGCGCTCTTCTGAAAACATCGGATACGGGCTTGGCCTTGCTATAGCAAAAGATATATCAGCAAAGCTTGGGGCAGAGCTGGCTGCCCATAGTGAGCTGGGGGCATATGCTGAGTTTTCATTTGCCCTGAAAGAATGATCCCTTTACCTTCAGCTAAGCTTACCCTATCCATTCTGATATGATCTTATTAAGCTGGCGCTCTATGCTTTCAAAATCGTTATCTAAGCCAAGAGTTCTCACACTTATTCTATTGCCATCCATGAGGTAGCTAACATCCGGGGTGGTATCTTCGTCTGTTTTAGCATAAAGCAATAAGCCGCTAGTGTTGCCAGATCGGCTAGAGTCCTTATTTTTGACATAAGCATATATCTGGTACAAATTGTTTGAATGAATTGAATAGCTATTGTATCGCCTGTTTGTTTGCAATGTACTCGAGTAGAATTTTGTATCGATAATTAATGATTTGCCTTCTGTTTCAATCGTAATGTCTGTTTGCATTCTGGGCAATAAATATGTAAATCCATCATCTATTACCCAGTTGATTTGGGCAGGGTAAACACTATAATCCGGATATTTTTTGCGATAATACCCAAGTACGAATTTTTCAAAAAGCCGATTCAGATGCTCATCCCGAAACTGAGCCATACTGTTAGGTCCATCCTGTGTTGTTGGCAGCAATCCCTCAGCTACAAGATAGCAAATATAAATGAGCATTCTATAGGTTGCATTATTGCTGCTGTACTTAATTTTCGGCCATTCTATTTTAAGTGGGCTGATCGCACTAACATGATGAAAATATAGCATAACTTTTTTTAGCGATTTCTTCTGCTCTGCCCTAACGTTAAACGATCGAATTAGCATCATGGAGATTGCCTTTATTACTTGGTTTGCATATGTGTTTTCCGAAAACTCATCGAAGTCACAAACAAGCTGGCGCTTTAGTATAGATTGTGATTTGAGGGAAGCTGAGATGTTAATTTTGCCTTGGGGCGCATTGATGCTGCCAGTTGCTGAGATGTATTCGCGTTCGATGCCTTTTTTCACTTGACTGGCAATTCCTTTAGCCAGTATAGCTGCTAACAAATCCTCTGTGTGCGGAAATTTTTCGGATGCAATCTTTTTGTAGCTGTCTTCATGAAGCACTTGAAATGCGTAAGCAAGCATATAATATATATTTTGAATATTAATCATTTAAAATTCCTGCCAGCTTTTTTCCCCAGCTTTCAACCTTTGTTTTTTCATCAAACCAATATTCGCTGAGCAGCGGCAGGATCTCAAAGTTTATGACACAGGAAAGCCAATAATCTGTGACCTCTCCATTTGGCATGAAATAACTGTGGCCAATTCTAAAGCCTTCTCCAAGCGATTCGTCTTGCTCTATTTCATTGTTAAGCTCTTTAATGCGCTCAATCAGCATTGCGAATTTTTCATTGCCTGAGCTCTCAATTATTGATATGAACCCTCTTGAATCAAAAGCAGGCTCCATTTGAAAAAAAGCAAACCGCCTGCGCAAAGCGTAGTCAATTAGGGCTATGCTGCGATCAGCTGTGTTCATGAGCCCAATAATAAAAACGTTGCTAGGCACAGAAAACAATTCGTTTGAGTACATTAGCCTAAGTTTTTCTCCTCGCTTGTCATTTTCAATTAGCATAAGCAATTCTCCAAATATTTTGCTTAAGTTGCCTCTGTTGATCTCATCAATAATAAAAAAGTATTCGTGTTCTAAATCATCCTCTGCTGCTTTGCAAAACGAGTAAAATGGGCCTTTGGCAAGCTCGAATCCTGTCTCAGTAGGGCGATAACCCATAATAAAATCTTCATAGCTATAGCTTTGGTGAAATTGCACTGCAAGCACTCGGCTTGTGTCTTTTGTGCCAATAATGGAATAGGCCAGCCGCTTTGATATAAAAGTTTTGCCTACACCGGGTGCTCCTTGGAGAATGATGTTTTTCTTGATCTTGAGAAGCTCAAGAAGGTTTTCATATTGCTGTTGTGCAAAGAATGCTTCATCTAGAAAATCGCTTTGCGAATAGCTTTCGTATTTGATTTCACTCTCTGGCCCAAAGCCTTCAGCGAAAATCAGCTCCAGCTTTTCTACATACTCCGTATATGGAGTTACATCAGTAAGCGATTTCGTTACTGCCTGGCCAGGATGCTCCCAAGTTCCGTTATTTGTCCATCTGATGCTGCGGATATTTTTGTATTCATCGCGCTCAGCCATGAATACATACCCCGATTCTACAATGCCACGCCCGATTAGCTGGCGAGTGCCTCTTTTGGCGAAAACAATATCCCCTTCGCGCATGTCATGAACAAACTGCCAGGCCACCAAGGAATTGTGTTTATATGATTGCGAACTGTCGTACTTATGTTGCATTTCTTGCCGTATTGATTCCGTGTCTGGGTATTTTTTCAAGTCTCCCAGTTTATCCCATCCGATGCAAATTATGCCGTTAGAATAAAACTCATCCCATTTTCGCGAATTTTCGCCGGGAGAATACATCCAATAGCGCTTTTCAGCCGATCTGCTTTCTTGAGCTTCTTTGTGACGGGCCCACTTGTCGTAAATGCTGCTTGCTAACGCAGAATCCATGTCAACGCTCTTTCCCTTCTCCGTCAAAGACCAAGCATCATTAACTGAATTATCAAGAAGCCCCTCATACGCAAGAAATACAGCCGCATTATCGACTTCACTAAAGTATTTACCCTTGTTTTGGCCTCTTTGCGCTTCGTTAGGCATTGCATCAGGCAATTTATGCTTTTCCATAATATACTTATACACTTCATTAGTCGGCTGTGATCCTTGAAGAGATTTCAAGGCATTAACCAAAGGCTCAAACCATTGCAGAAATTTAGGTTTTGCCTTGCTTTCGTTTTGCTCTTGTGAATTCGCATTGGCAGCTTCCCAAGCAGAATTGGAAAGCTCGGGGAAGCTTCTAAAAGGGGAGTTGTTGCTAGAAAAGCTGCTTCGGCACAGATCTACTAATTTGAGATAATTCTCAGCCTCAGGCAACTGCTTTAGATTCGAGACACTCTCTACCCCAATTATGCGAGCATCATCGCCATTGAGCAAAAAATTTCTATTGCTCGAATCAAGATTAAGATAAAAGTATGGCCGCATCCAAAACAGGCCCATCGTTAGATTCCAGCTTATGCCTTTGTGCTTTATTGCTTCAGAATACCACTTAACAAACATATGCCTATTGCCGTCTGTAGGATCATCAGCGAATTTCGCAGCAGCGTAAAATAGCTCCCAAACATCAGAGGCAGCTTGTTCATTCCATGCAACAACAGCCATCATGTTCATTAGCACTGGCACTCCGCTAAAACTTGTTGGCAAAGCTGATTTTATATCCATCAACTCGCAATACGCCTTCATCAGAGCAGTGCGGTTGGACATAGAGATGCCTTTGTTAAACGTCCCAAATACAGTAAAAGGATCGATATCTGTAGAATCAGCAAACTGGCTTCTGAGCCCAGTTTGCACATGAGCGCTATTTACAAGAGCTAATAAATCCGCTCGGTTGCTTTTGTAGCTGATCAGCTTGTCTGCAAATTCAGAATAATACGCAACCCAATCATACGCACCCTCATCCACCATAGTAATAATTCCGCTTTGCATGTTCGTTTATCTCCCATTCTATAATTTCATGCTTATTTATAAAATGAAAGCTGCCGGCAGCCAATCCGCTACCCAGCAGCTTTCACGCCTTCGCATACTATTTCATGTAAAACTGGCCACCATAAGTTTTAACTTCGTCTTGGATCGCAGCATTAAGCTTTGTAGTTCTCTCAATATCACTCGCCCTGCCAACTATGCCACCGCAAAAAATATAGCCGCCCCCCGGCGCGTACTTGTCTATAGCTGTTCTTGCATAAGCCCTGACCTTTTCTTCGCTTAAGTCGCTGTCAGTTTCCGGGACAAAGTCAAACCCTCCAACAACCGTGATCTGGCCTTTGTACTCCTGCATCACTTGCACCAGATCATTGGACTCTTGTGCCGGATCCCAGTACTTAACCCCAAAATCTATCATATCGGGAATAAAGGCTTCGCATTTGCCGCAGTTATGGAATTGAATTGGAATTCCCCTGTCAACAGCAGGCTTGGCCATGCGCGCATATATTGGCTTAAAGATATCTTGGTATACTTCAACTGAGAAGAAAGGCGCATACTTTGCGGCAGTGTCGTCTCCCATTGTAAAGATATCCGGCTTGTAGTGCTCAACGACTTTTTCAATTATCGGCATGTAGTAGCTGCATATATGATCCAGCATCTCCTTAACTGCCTCCGGCTCTTCCAAAAGGGCGCACAGGCCTTCAGTAAAGCCCATGTAGCTGATAAGCATAGTGAACGGGCCAAATCCGCCCCCTGCGCTAACACCCACCATTTCACGATCAAAATCCTTAAGATCACTCGCAGCCATTGCGCCCCAGTCAGCGCTCTCAAAACCTTCAGGGTATTCGGGCCATTTAACAGCCTTGTCCCACTTAGTTACATCATCCAAGATAAAGTGGCCAGGCTTTGGCAGGCCTGCATTCCCTGCCTCCTCAACTGCTGTTCTTGTTATGCCCCAAGCGTCAGTCCACTCTGCCCGCGTATTTCCTTCTGAAGGGGGCGGCCCCATCATTGGCGGCCCCATTATCGAAGGGGACACTGACCAAACAGGCGAGTTTGGCGTTCTAAAGCCAAGATCCCACACAGGGACGTATTCAGGCATTTCGCCTCTTGACAGCCGAAGGTAGTTCTCTTTTGGAGTAATGTTTGCCATTGTTGTATCCTTCCTTATAATTAGCCTAATGCACTATTGGTGCTTGTAGAAACGAGTTATTATCAAATACATTATCTCATATTCAAATGAAAAAGCTCGAAGAATCTGCTATGGCGGGCATGCTTCCGCGCATCAGCTCTGTTATCCAGGAAGTGGCCGGGCTGCACTCGGCAGCTGCTTATATGCACAGCGCACAAAAAGGGCAGCTGCATAAAAAGCTGCCCCAAGGCGCACCCCATTAAATCCCCTATTGCATCTCAGCGCTGTGCTGCAAAAGCGCGTACTCTTCACTTAGAAGATCAAGAAAGCTGTGCATTTTGCGCTCATTGCCCTCTACTCTGCCCTCGTGCGAAAGAATCTCTTCCCTGCCCTGTATGTATGGGCCGTCAACAAGCTCGCCGGCATATTCGCCAACAAGATACATAAGCATCTCTGGTGTGGCTTCGAGGTGGAACTGAAAGCCGTAAGCTAGGCTGCCTATGCGAAACGCCTGGTTTTTGCATCCAACCCCTTGCGCCAGAAGCACTGCATTTTCCGGCAGATGCGAAAAAGTGTCGTAATGCCATTGAAATACATGGTAAGCGGGCGGGAAAACGCTCATTGGGCCGCGCAGCTCAGATTCTATAAAGCGAACCTCATGCCAGCCAATCTCGGCATGCTCGCTTTCCTCCACCTTGCCTCCCATTGCTGCAGCGAGAAGCTGGGCTCCGAGGCAAAAGCCGATAACCGCCTTGCCCGAGCTAACCGCTTGCCTGATGAGATTTTTTTCAGCTGCTATGTACGGGTATACATCATCGTCGTTTGCGCCCATGTAGCCGCCAAAAATTAATAGCCAGTCAAAGCTGCCAACTTCCGGCAAAGCAGCGCCTTCTTCATACAGAAGGGTATGGCTTACTTCGCAGCCGGCATTAATAGCCCAATCAAGGGCGCTTCCCGGTTTTTCTACGTACACATGCTGAATGAAATGAAGCCTAAGCCTGCTTGCAGCCATCATGAAGCAAACAGGGGCATTTGCATGCTATCTTGTCCTTCGACCGCTTTAAAGACCTCGCACTTAACCCACGGGCTTGAGATCTCATATAAGCAGGCGATCATGGCTTTGGCCAGCGCCGGCTGGCACTCTTCCCCACAGCATGCCATACCGGCCAGATAGCCTCTGCAAAACTCTCTCCAGGAGCTGTAATGTGATACTGTCAGGTAATATGCCTTGTTTACCTGCTCAAGCAGCTCATCCTCAGATATCCAGCCGCATGAATGGGCAAGCCGAAGCTCGGTTATTGCATTGTCAAGAAAGAACGCAATGGCAGATAAATTGCTAAAGTCTTTGACAGAATTGAAAAATTCGGTAGCCTCAAGCTTTTCAAGCCCGGCAAGCAGGCCGGCTACTGCCCCGTTGATATCTGTTGCGTCCAAGCCTTCTGTTATGCTGGCCTTAAAATGCCAGGCATCATCCAAGCTCGCATATAAGCTGTAATTTTGTGATATCGAGCTTGACAGCGAATCGAATAGCGCTGTTTTTTCATGCTGCTGGGCAAGGCGGGCGCACAGCGCCTCAATGAATTCGCCAGAGCTCTGAATGTTATAGCGCTTTTTCATAATCTTTAAGCAAGCGCTCTGGCTTAAGCCGGTTTTTAGGGCGTCAACAGCAAATCCATTTGCTTTTGAGCCTATAAGGTTGGGAGTCAAAAAAGCCTCCCAAACGCTGCAGCCGTCTTTGGCTGTCTTAAACATTTTTTGTAAAATCAATATTTTCACCCCTCTTAAGGTTGATTATTTATTATAGCTGATATTCAGCCTGGTCCCACCACAGGTTTTCATGCGCAAACACAAAAGGCGAAAAAGGCTGTCTCAGAGCCTTGCCGTTTTGCCTCGAACCTTCCATGTATAAGCGCAGTTTTGGCAAACTGCATATGTTTTGGCTGCTGCTGCTCGCCGCACGCTTGCCGGCTTGCGCAAAATCAGCCCCAGAATAAAGCGCCATACATAAAAGAAAACCCATAAAATAGCTTCAAGCGCAAGCTTGGCAAGCCACCACCACCAGCCAACAAGCAGCCAATACGCGGCGCTTTTTGGTTTTGCCTGGGCTATTGCCTGATAGGATATATTTTCTGATCTGCATTTCGGGCACATAGTCTTCTCCTCACGTGTGCATGCCTAATGGCAATGACTTCATATTACAGCAAATATCAGCTTTTTCAGCATGGCTTGGCCTTGATTTAATGCAAGGGCAGCGCATTCTCACTGCCGCAATGCCCTAATGTAGAGGCTGGGGCCCAAATATGCAGCAAGAAACGCAGGTATGTATAGGAAACTGCTGCAAAAAGGCAAATTGGAATTCGCCAAATCCCCTGGCCATATCGCTCAAAAGCCGCTTAACGAGCAGCTTTTTGATAATTTTGCAAATGATTGCAAATAGAAGCAGCAACTAAGGTAAATTATGGATGCAAAAGTATAAAATTGCTGTATAATGGTTGTATAGCTTAAAAATGCCATAAATAAAGCTTAGAGAGAAAGATTATGAAGCGTATAGCAATTGTTGCCATGGCAGTGCTGCTGGCTGCATCGCTTGCAACATGCAAAGATGAAATCTCTTCCGAAGGCTTTGTAGGCGAATTAAAAGGCAGCCTTAGCCTTGGGATGACAGTAAAGAAAGCTGACGAGATTGTTAACGGCCTTGGGGAAATAACAAAGATAAGCGGATACAGCTTATACTATAGCCCGCACACTGCCCTTGGCATTGACGGCACAAGATACTTGGTTTTTAGCAGGAAAGGATCGCTTGTTGCCATATGCTTTTCTTATGTGCCCGGCAGGATTCTTGCCGACAACACTTTTGATGCGCTTACTGCCCATTACAATGAGAGGCTCCCGATTATAGAAGAGACTCTGGGCAGGCCTTCATACAAATCTTCAAACGGGCTGTTTCATATGTGGGATATCGAGCGCGAAAAAGGCAACAACGAGTTATTTATATATAAATATGCTCTAACACAATCGAAAATTAATTCTGCAAATCTTATAGTATGCGTTTTCGACTCTGAAGCATTCGAAGCCATAGGCGATTCGATAGGGGCCGGAATTCCTGCCGAAAGCAATTAGGGCTGCGAACTCGAAAATACAGCATTTAAGCGGCTTTTCAAAGCCGTTTTTTTGTTTCCCCCTCTCCGGGGGCAATTCCTTTCTACAAGTCCGCTATCTGCACTTTAGTTACCCACGCTTGTACATAACGAACATTCCACATTAGAATTTAGATATTATTACATGTTGACTTTTCATCATGCATTAATATAAATTATAGATATAAGTGATTGTTATCACTTTAGTTTCTAATAATTGCATAATTGCTGCGCCATCTGCCGCTATAAAATTTGCTCTAGGCAGCTGCATGCGCACAATATGCTTTTAACCAATCCATAACAGCCATATCAGCTTGGAGCACCGGGTTCCCAGTAAAAAAACCGGAAAACATCATTGAGGGGAATGTTATGAACAAAAAGCCGAAAGGTACCAGAAAGGGACTTACTGCGCTAACAGCTATGCTAATAGCGCTAGCGCTGCTTATGCCTTCCGCACAGGCAGCGCAGATCGACATTGACAGCCTCAAAGCTGGAGAGGTTGGCTTAAGAACAGAGAACGTCCAAATGATTCAATGCGGCCATGAGTTCAGCTTTGACATGGCGCTCAACGCAAAGTTCAACCAGCATGTACTCGACTCGATTTCAAAGAGGCCATACGATGTGGTCCTTGTTATCGACAGATCAGGCAGCATGCTCGGGAATCGAATGGCACAGGCAATCGCTGCCGCCAGGCAGGTAGTCGACATCATTTATGACTACAATACCGGAACAGGCCTGTACCAAAGCACCGGAGCGCTTAGCCCGGGCAGCGGAAGCAAGATTGGAATTGCCACTTACTCAACAAGCGCCACTTCCATGAGCTCAAGCTTTGGCTTTAGCACAGCTACCGGCGCGCTCATTGATCCGTCTAACAGCAAAGACCAGATAAAGAGCGCCATTGGCACAATCTCCGCAAGCGGCAACACTAACATTGCCGAGGGCATCAGGGCTGCCAAGGATATTCTCAGCGCGCGAACCGGCTCGGACAAGGACAGGCCGGCATATATAATCGTGCTTTCTGATGGCGAGGCAAACGAGCCATACAACCATACGGCGAATGCCGGCCACAGCACTGTTTCCATCGGAGGCATCCGGATTGGCGATTACCTGACTGGAACTCTTGGGGCGCCGGCCAACCAGGCGTGCTCCTCATCCATTTCCAGCCAGCATACCTGCAACTCATGCGCTGCCATATTAAGAGCGCTTGAAGCTCGCAGTTTGGGCTACAGCCTGTACTCCGTAGGCTTTGAGCTCACCCAAGGCATGTACCTGGCTGAGGACACGCTCAAAAAAATAGCGCAAGTGGGCAACGGGGACTACTACAACGCAAATGTAAGCAACATAGGCGACAAATTTAAAGACATTGTTGACACCCAAATTACAATTGAAGTCAACCCTGTAGCCACAAACGGAGTGCTCAGGTATAATGCTCCGGCAGGCTTTAGCATAGAGTCTGTAACGCTTTCCGATACATTTAAGAATGGAAGGCCTGACCCTGTTATCTCAAGCAATAGAACATCGTTTGAAATAGCAATTGGCGATATATATGTGCAGCGCCATACTGTATCTGTCAGAATAAAAGCTTCTGACACGGTTGCGCCGGGGGCCTACCCTCTTATGGGGCAGGGCAGCGCATACAGCTTTAGCAACGTCGCGCAAAACTATATGGATATACCTGATTTCTACTCAGGCAGCGATCCGAATTTCACAATAAACCTTGCTGAGTGGGCAAACAGCAACATTGAGGTTCTGCCTCTTGCAAAGGCTGCCCAATTAACTATCCCTGCTTCCTCGCAAGCCAGCGAATTCTATGTCTCAGCAGAAGACCTTAAAGATTTCGTCTATCCGTACTCCGATACAGGAAAGCTTGTTGGCAGCGGATCATTTGGCAGTGCCGGCACATATGCCGAGGAAAACGGCAGGCTGAAAATAACGCTTAACAGCGCTATAGCTGAAGGCAGCACTATTGAAGGCACGATTTCATATGCCTATTCAGTTGATGGCCGCACAAGCTGCCCTGCCGAAGCCGGCATCAGGATAATCTACAACAACATATCCCGCCAGGCAACGAAAATCTGGAACGACAACTCCAATGCTTATGGAACAAGGCCTGCCGAGGTCAGCATAACGCTTAAGCAGGACGGCGCTGATTTCAGGACAGCCAAGCTTTCCGAAGCAAATGGATGGTCATACCTGTTTACAGGGCTGCCAAAGTATACAGACGATGGCTCAAGGGAATACATATACTCTCTGGCTGAAGCAGCATGCAGCGGCTACACTAGCTCTGTTAACGGCTTCACTGTTACAAACACGCTTGACTCAGGCTCTATGCAAGTTGAAGCGAAAAAAACCTGGAAAGACAACTCAAATGCATATGGCACCCGCCCAAGCTCAGTTAAGCTGACGCTTCAGCGCGACGGATCCGACTATGAATCTGCCAATCTGAGCGGCACAGGCAATACATGGAGCCATGTCTTTACAGGCCTTGCAAAGTATTCGGCAACCGATCAGCACGAATACATATACGCTGTTGTTGAGAAAGACAGCGACACTCCCAACTTGTATAAAAAGAGCCAATCCGGCAATACAATAACAAACACCCTTGAAACCGGCAGCGTAGAGATTCAGGCAACGAAAATATGGGCTGACAATGCTGACGCTTACGGCACCCGCCCAAGCTCAGTTAAGCTGACGCTTCTGCGCGACGGATCCGACTTTGCTTCCGCCAGCCTAAGCGGCACCGGCAATACATGGGTGCATACTTTCACGGGCCTGGACAAGTACTCGTCAACCGATCAGCATGAGTATGTTTATACAATTGCCGAAAAGGCCGGCGACGTGCCGGCAGGCTATAGTGCGAGCATTAACGGCTATACAGCTACCAACACCCTGGCGCCCGGAAGCGCCAGCGTAAGCGCCAAAAAAATATGGCTTGACAATTCAAATGCTGCAAACACGCGGCCAAGCTCCATTACAATCGAGCTTTTGCGCGACGGCGCCCAAATTGCAGCAAAGGAGCTAAAAGCTGCAAGCTATATCGGAAAAAATACATGGGTCTATGAATTTACAGGCCTTGAGAAGTATTCAGCTGATGACCAGCACGAATATGCCTATTCTGTAAATGAGCTGGCGCCTCCAATCGGCTATTCTGCCAGCATTGACGGCAACACCATAACAAATACGCTTCTTGCAGGCGAAACAACGCTTTCTGTTAAGAAGTCATGGGCTGATGATTCCAATAAATACGGCACACGGCCGCAAACGCTAAAGATCAGCCTGTACCAGGACGGCGTTCTATATAGAAGCGTTGACCTTGATTCCCAAACAATTGATCCGGCAAAGAACGATTGGGAATACACGTTTGCCGGCAATATGCCGAAATTCTCGCCTGTTGATCAGCATATGTTCATCTACACCGCAGATGAGCCGGACGTTGCTGCAGGCTACAAAAAGGATGTTAATGGCAGCACTATCACAAACACCCTTTTGCCCGGAGTGCACTCAGTTGATGTTGAGAAGGTTTGGGTGGACAGCTCCAATGAATACGGCACGCGCCCGGACAAAGTGTCTATCGGCCTTATGCAGGATGGCAAGCTGCTAAAGAGCGTTGAGCTTGATGCTTCGAGCGCAGGCGCTGACGGCAATTCCTGGCTGTATACCTTTGACAGGCTCGAAAAATTCTCAGCAACCGATCAGCACATGTATATTTACACTGTCAGCGAAACAGATGAAGCCCCGGGCTACCAAAAGAGCCAGGATGGCAACACCATAACAAACACGCTGAAGCCGGGGGAAACATCCATAAGCGTTAGCAAGCACTGGCTTGACAACTCAAACAGCTCCCTCACAAGGCCAGCAAAGATTGAAATAGCCTTGCTTCAGGACGGCGTGCAGATAAAGTCAAAAGAGCTTTTGGCATCTGAGTACCAGGGCGCCAATGACTGGGGCTACACGTTTGGCAAGCTTAGCATGTACTCTGCTGAGGACCAGCACAAATATATCTACACTGTAAAAGAGCTGGACGCCCCTGAAGGCTACGCTGTGAGCCAAAAAGGCGATGATATAACCAATACGCTGAAAACAGGCAGCATAGACATAAAGGCCACAAAAGTGTGGGCTGACAGATCAAACAGCTACAAAAGCCGCCCGGCTTCTGTCTGCCTTGTTCTGATGCGCGATGGAAAGCTCTTTGATCAGGCTGTCGTATACGCATCCGCTTTTAAGGGCCTTGATATATGGGAGCATACATTCGCCGGCCTTGACAAGTACTCAGCTGCAGATCAGCATGAGTATATCTATGAAATAGACGAGCTGGAGGTGCCAACAGGGTATTCAAAGGCCCTTAGCGCTGATGGCAAAACTGTCACAAACACCCTGCAAACAGGGAGCGTTTCGATTGAAGCAAAGAAGGTATGGCTTGATGATTCGAATGCAGACAAGACACGCCCGAACAGCATTACGCTCGCGCTGCTTCGCGACGGGGCTCCATTCATGTCAGCAGAGCTGAAAGCTTCCAAGTTCAAAGGCAAAAATACTTGGGAGCACACGTTCGCAAACCTTGACAAATATTCGGATACAGACCAGCATTTATATGTATACACTGTTGATGAAATAAATGTCCCTAAAGGCTACTCGAAGTCAGTACAGAAAAATGGCACTACAGTTGTCAACACGCTTAAGCCGTCAAGCACGCAGCTGCAAGTGCAAAAGGTATGGAAAGACGGCTCAGATGCCAACGCAAGCCGCCCGGGCAAAGTTAAGCTTGCGCTTTATCGGGACAATGATCTGTATGCCTTTGTTGAGCTCAAAGCCCAATTGCACCAAAACAGCAATATATGGGCATATACAATCACCGGCCTGCAGGCTTATTCGCCTAAAGACCAGCATAAATATGCTTACCGCATTGATGAGCTTGAAGTGGCTGACGGCTATATCAAGTCCAATACAAGCCCGACTGTTGTGACAAACACCCTGGTGGCTGAAATATCGCCGGATACAGGGGATCCGACACGCTTCGCAAGCGCCGTTATGGGCATGGCGCTAAGCGCTTTCACAGCAGTTATGCTTAAGAAAAGGCGCAATAATATGCAGGCCAGCAAGTAGACAGCAAAACCGGCTTACGGGCCAAAAGCGCAGAAGGGGCATGCGGTATGCATGGCCCTTCTGCCTATTAATAAATAAGCATGCAGTCGAAGCTGCGGCGTTTCACGGCAGTTTATAAACATCAAATGCAACCATGCATTCACATTGTGGTACAATAAACAGCAAGCATTAATTAAGAAAGAGAACACACGCTAATGGATGATACATATAAACAACTTGATATGCCACTAAAGAAAGCCGCATTGTTTTTATCAGGAGTCGGGTACTACGAGCACGAAAGCACAGCTGTAGGCAATGCAAAGGCTATTTTCAGCTTTAAGCTCGAGGACATGAACGATGCATTAAAGTCACTGATCGTCATTGATCCAAGCTCAGTTGGGCCTGTTATTGCATACAGCGGCGACGAAGAGCCAAGCACTGGCAGGGAGTGGTTTTTAAGCAATGAGAGCACGGGGTTTGCTGAGCTGATGAACGCATACAGAGGCGCTGCAATTGAAGTAAGCGCCAGGGAAACCCTAAAGGGCAGGATTATTGGCGTTGAGGAAAGGGCAAGCGCATCCCAAACCGGCGAGAGGATCACAGAGCTTATTCTTTTCTTGCTGGCTGACTCGCCTGCTGAATCGGCATTCAGCCAAAGAGGCAGCGAGGTTGGCTTCTTAAGCAGGGCTGAAAGCGAGAGCAAGGCGGAAAGCGCGCCGGAGATAAGGGTTGTCTTTGCGCGCGAGATACGCGCATGGAGGTTTTTAGAGCCGGCCATAGCCGAGGCGCTAAATGCCGAACTCGACAAGGTTGCTGCCAAGCTGCAAAACAGCAGCAAGCCTGTTTGCATATCCCTGCCGGCAAAGCAAGATGCCGAAAGGCAGGCAAGCATTGGCTATGTCATTGGCAGCCCTGTATGGAAAGCTTCATACAGGCTGGATCTTTCTGAGAGCTCACAGCTGCTTCAGGCATGGGCTATTGTTGACAATGCCAGCAACAGCGACTGGAACGGGATTGAGCTGTCCCTTCTGAGCGGAAAGCCTTCATCTTTTATAATCGACCTGTACTCGAGGAAAATGCCGCAGCGCCCGGTAGTAGAGGTTAAGGATGATCCGGCCATTGTCAGAGTGTTTGAAGACGCCTTTATGCCTATGGCCAGCCCTGATAATGAAATGGACGGCTTTGCTGTTGGCAGATCTTCAGCGCCAAGCGCAAGAGGGCGCAGTGCAGGCATTGGATTTTCGCATGACGCCCCGACAGCCAAAAAGGCCGGCGAGCAATTTGCGTTTACAGTCAACAGCCCTGTAAGCCTGGCTAAAGGCGACAGCTCCATGTTTCCTTTGTTTTCAGGGGAGATCAAAGGCAGCAAAGCTTCTGTTTATCCGGCAGATACCAGAACAGGCGATGAAATCAACCCTTCCCTGTGCTTCGAAATTGAAAACAGCTCGCCAACGCCGCTGCCCGCCGGATCGGTTGTTGTATACGATGACGAGGCGTATGCAGGCGACGCGCTGCTGGAATACATCCCGGAGCACGGCAAAAGGCTTATATCATATGGGGAAGACCAGTCTGTTTCAATCGTAAGCAGGCAGGAGAATGCAGGAAACGCCTCGATCACAGCTGCAATTGCATCAGGGGTTGCAAGAATATACACAACAAGGCAGTATGAGAAAAGCTATCTTATTCGAAACAAGGCAGGCAGGCCCAAAAGGATCGTTATAGAGCATTTGTTTCAGGCAAACGCCAAGCTTATAGCCCCGTCAAGCCCGTATGAAAAGACAGCAAGCGCATACAGGTTCGCTGTTGCAGTAGCGCCAAGGGCTGAGCAAAACTTTGCTGTCAAAGAGGAAGTGACGGTATCTGAGTCATTCAGCCTCGGCACGGCAAAATCAAGCCAGCTGGCTGAGTATTCTGAGAGAGGGCTGCCAAAGAAGGCTTTGGATGCATTGAAAAAAGCTGCAAGCCTGCTCTCGGAAGCTGAAAGCATTGTTGAAGACATAAACCGCGCTATACAAATCCGCGATGACGAAACCGCCAGCCAGGAGAGAATAAGATCAAACATTGTTGCTGCAGGCAGGGAGACAGAACAGGGTAAAGAATTCCTCGGCAAGCTCTCTGACAGCGAAAAGCAAATAGAGCAGCTTGAGAGCCGCATCCAGGCGCTGCGCAAGCAGCATGAGAAGGCCCAGGCAACTTACAGCGACTATGTTTACAGGCTGGCTATCAGCTAAAGAGCATATAGTTTTGCAAAACAAGGCAGCTTTATTATACAATGTATATTGTACAATGATATAGCTAGCATTTTTTACAGGGGGGGGTGACTGGCGTTTATATGAAACAGCTTAATACCATACTGATATCAATCGCAAAGAGTTTTGCCTATGTTCTCGGAGGCTTTTTGGCGATTCTTGTATATAAAGCTGCCGCATACTATCTGGTAGGCATATCTATAAGAGGCAAGGCGTTCTGGCCCATTGTTGACTCTGTGCTTGCTTCTATTGTCACAGCTGCCTATCTGTATGCGATCGTATACATGCACAGAGGCCAAGGAAGGGAAAGGACAGGCATAGCCTTATTGAATCCATGGCTTAGGCATTTTATCCTGGGCATCGGGACCGGTGCAATTATGTCAACAGCTGCATGGTCAATCTTAGTGGCTATTAACGGGTTTCACGTCACAATAGCGCCGTTCTCGCTTAGCCGCTATGCGGGCCTTTGCGTGTATGCCCTGACAATGTGCTTTGCCTCAATATGGGAGGAAACGCTGTTTAGGGGAGTTGCGGCATTTACAGGCAGGAAAGCCGGAAAGATTTCATGCGCTGTGATTGTCAGCTTTGCTTTCAGCATATACAAAATGGCTGAAGGCGTGGACTTTTCCTCGTTCACAATATTCTTTAGAAAATTTGATATATTAGCAGCAATAAGCTACTATTTCTTTTCCCTGATATGCTTTGAGCTTACATGGATTACAGGAAGCATATGGTCTGCTGCGGGGTTCAACGGCGCATTTTACACCGTCAGCAGGGTTATATACGGGATATCTCTGGAAGGAAGCAAAATGCCCGGGGTGCTCTCAAGTGACCCCAGCGGCATAAGCGCGCTTATTACAGGCAATGAGCTCGGCATGATCAGCTCATTGACATGCGCTGCCATCTTTATGGTGGGGTTCATATTTCTGTGGATTCTATACAGAAACCCGAAGCGGGCAGACGAGCCATTGGCTGACTGGCTGATGTATGGAAGCTGGATGCCGGAATGACAGGCATGAAGTTTGTTATAGCGCTGACAGCTGGCTACAGCGGGCAGCGGGCAGCTTTTCCCAGTGGCTTTGCGCTTGCTGTTCCTATACTGCTTATGCGCTTTCCTCTGCTGTGGCTGCTTAGCAAAGAGGCATACACCCGCGCTGGCCACTACGCGCCTGCACAGGGCGCGGCGGAGGCTATAGCGCTTGCAGTGCACCAGATTTCAACTACAGCGTTTTTTTGCACGATCCCTTTGCAGCGCATATCTCTTAGCCATCTGCTGCGCGAGTATATCGGGCTTGGGCTGTATATAGCCGGAATCGCGCTGCTGGCGCTCTCAACGGTATGCTATGCCTATCCTTCTGCGAGCGGCATCAGCATGAGCGGGATTTATCGGTTTTCACGCAACCCTATGTATTTAGGGTACTTTTTCTGTTTTGCCGGCTGCTGCGCTCTGACAGGCTCGATAGTTCTGCTGTTTATTGCAGTAGCAAATGCAATTTCAACCCATTGGGTAATTCTTTCTGAAGAGCGCTGGTGCATTCAAAAATTCGGCGAGGAGTACCTTGGGTACATGCAAAAAGTGCGCAGGTACTTTTAGCAAAAAAACACCTGCTTGGCAAAAGCGCACCCGGCGCTGCCGGCTGCAGCATTGCCTTCTTGCAGCCAGGCTGAGCGTGAAGCAAAAGCATGTCCGATTGCATCAAAATTTCAGGGCTTGTGCATTTTCTTGACAAGCGCGCCGGCTTAATGCATAATTATAGCAATTAAATAGCCTCGCAGGCATCCTGTAAGGGAATGGAATCGGGTGAGAGTCCCGGACGCGCCCAGCGCTGTGAAAGGGAGCAAGCTGCCGGAATGCCACTCTGAATAAGGGGAAGGCGCAGCTTGTGATGAACTGAGTCAGAAGACCTGCCTGCTGAAGTTTTTCGTTGTTGGATCTGGAAAGTCCACATCTTTTATTGGTGTGGGCTTTTTTTCATAACAGAAAGTGAGAATGCTAAATGAAACGCGCTGTTTTAACGGATTATGGAAAGCTGGAGATTATAAACGGCCCCGCGCTACAAGCCCGGCCTTACGAGGCTGTAGTTGATATTGAAGTCTGCGGCGTTTGCCGCACTGACAAGAAGGCCTTTCTTATCGGCCAAAAGGATCTGGTTTTGCCACGGGTGCTGGGCCATGAAATTGTTGGCTCCATTTCAAGCCTGGGCGAGAGTGCAGCCGGCTTTGGCATCGGCGACAGAGTGCAAGTGCACCCGGGGGAATTTTGCGGGGCGTGTGAGACCTGCATTAATGGAAATGATCATTTATGCAGCAAAATGCAGATAATCGGCTTTCATTTGGATGGGGGCTTCAGCGAGCAGGTAGCAGTGCCTGCCGCGCTGCTTACAAAAGTGCCTGACGGCCTGGGCAGCTTGGCAGCCTCGCTTGCAGAGCCGCTTGCCTGCAGCATCAACATCATCAAGCGCCTGGATATAAAAGGCGCCGATATAGCGATATATGGCGCCGGGCCTTTGGGGGTGCTTAGCGCGCAGCTTGCCAGGCATTTTGGGGCCGGCCGAATCGCTATTGTTGAGCCTATGGCTGAGCGCAGGCAAGCGGCTCAAGCTTTGTGCGATCTGGCTATCGGATACGGGCCGGGAACGCAGGGCGATTTGCTCGAATGGACAAATGGCGCAGGCTTGGGAGCCTGCTTATGCTGCTGTCCGGGCAATGGCGCGTTCAGCTCGGCGATAAGCGTTTTGGCCAAGCGGGGCAGGCTTGGCTTTTTCAGCGGCCTTACAGACGCTGATCCTATCGCTGCCAGCGTTTTGAACGCTATCCATTACAGGGAGCTGACAGTTGTTGGCTCGTACGGCTGCAGCATTGCTGATACGCGCTTGGCTCTTGAGCTGCTGGCCGGCAAGGATTGCGGGATCGGGGGGGCGGGGCATGAAGTTATAGGCTGGGATGGCCTAAGCGGCGCTTTGTCTGATTTGGAACCCCAAAAACATGTCTTTACGTTCTTTATGCCGCAAATACAAGGGGGATGAGATGGATTCAAGAGAATTTGGGAGATACATTAGCCGGCTGATAAACAGGGAAAGCCTCAGCAGAGAGGAAATGCTTGAGTGCTCGCACGACATACTTGAAAACAGGCAGTCAGGCATGCAGCAAGGGGCATTTCTGGCAGCTCTGGCTGCAAAGGGCGAAACTGCCGAAGAAATCGCAGCCGCATGGCAGGCTATTTATGAGCTTGACACAGCCAAGGTAAGCATCAAGGCCCCTACGGCCATTATTGAAAATTCCGGCACAGGAATGGATACGCTCAAAACATTCAATATCAGCACAGCTGCTTCGGTAATAGCAGCTTCAGACAGCGTGCCTATGGCAAGGCATGGCTCAAGGGCTATTACATCCAAGTGCGGAAGCATAGACATTATCGAGGAGTTAGGCGTTAACGTCGAGTGCCATCCTGAGATTGTCAAAAAAAGCATTGAAACATGCAGCATAGGAATCTTTAACGGGATGTCGCCCCTCGTGCACCCGAACGGCCTTAGCAGGATGCTTTCCCAAATTTCATTTGGCACTGTGCTCAATACCGCTGCTTCGCTTGCTAACCCGGCCTTCCCCAAAAGGGCAGTCAGAGGCGTAAGCAGCGTAAGCCAGCTTATCCCTACAGCGATGAGCATGGCATATATAGGCTTTGAGCGCGCATTGGTTGTCTGCGGAGTATGCGATGAGGCCAATGCTGCAATAGATGAAGCTTCCACAATGGGAAGCAGCTATATTTGCGAGCTTACAGAAAGCGGCGATATCTTTGAGTATGAAATAACCCCCGAAAGCTTTGGCATTAAGAGGGCTGATGCCCTGGAAATACTCACATCAGGCCAGCTCAGCCTTGAGGCTGAGCGCATGAAGCAGCTTTTGTCAGGCGAAGGGAGCAAAGCGCGCATTGACATAGCATGCCTTAATGCGGCATTGATCTTTTACATATCCGGCCGCGAAGACAGCATCGCAAATGGATTTGAAAGGGCAAGTGAGCTTGCCATGTCTGCAAAGCCCCTAAAAAAGTTGGAAGAATGGATATTGATACAGCAATGAGCAGCGTAACAACACTATTTGCGCTAAAGTGCAAAGATGGCTACATAAAGATAGAAAATGCCAGCCTTAGCGCGGTTGGCATGAGCAAAGCAAGCGTATTCCCTTTAAAAGGAAATTTGGAAAAATACGTGGGAGATGATCCGGTATTAGGCAGAATATGGATGGTAAAAATGGAAATAACTGAAACTGACGTTTAGGCGCCAAACTCTTTATGCATTGGCACTAAATACTTCGCCAAATGTTTATGAAAACCTGGATAAATGAGCCTTGAATAGAATATATTTACCTTTACAAACGATTTTCGTCATATTGTTTCATTTTTATGTTATGATTGCACTAATAATTTAATGCTGCCCGAAAAGCATTAAAAACGCACGCCCTGAATTGGCGATGCATATTTATGCCAATATGGCCTCTGTTCTAAATATCGTTTGCAGGGATTGAAGAGAATTTGCAACTTTTAGCTAAAATGCTAGTATCTTTAAAATATTTTGAATATATCTATGTTGACAACTAAATATGAATCATATATGATTATGATTGTTGTTGATAATTAATTGCAATAAGGATAATACTACATGTGGATAGACAACGCAATACTGTTCAAAGGCAAATCATTCTTGACACTCTAAAAAAGTTAAGAATTCATCCATCAATTGACGAGATATATGCTGAAATTCACAAAGAGCATGCGTCAATAAGCAAAACGACAATCTATCGCAACCTAAGGCAACTAGCAAAGGCAGGCGAAATAAGGCAGGTATTGCTCGCTGATGGTTTAGAAAGATATGATTCCAGGACTGAGCAGCACTATCACTTCACATGCAAGCATTGTGGAGGCATACTTGACATCAATATCGAATATCTGGAAGGCATTAACGACAAAGTGCAAGGCATGTACGGCGTTCAGGTAGATGAACACGATGTCATATTTATTGGAGTATGCCAAGACTGCAAGGAAGGCGAGAAAGCGCCAAACGAAGAGGCCTAAGCTACGGCCTTTTGCAGCAATAATGCAATTAGGCTGATTATGCTTTGGCCGAAATCTGCCAATTCGGCTGGAAGCTTGGGCTTTTGGCGTTTATGCAATAATTTAATGCGGCTGCTTATTCTTGCTGTAATTTCATGCTAAAGCGGCTCTATCTCCCGCATGCCCGCGGCGCCGTTCCCGCAATTGCGATATTTCGTTCAAATTTACTTCAAATCGAAATATAAAGCATTACAAGAAATATATAGCAATGCAATTGGAAGCATTTGCTTAAGGTGTTTTTATTGCAAAAACTATGTAGCGCTATATCTAATAATCCATAAAAATAGAAAAACACCCGCTGCCTAGGGTGCTCTTCATAGATTAGTGCAATTGTTTTTCCGCTAATCCATCTTCTATTGCCATTGTAAATGATTGCCATGATTAATTCAAGCATTTATAGATTAAAGTGTAAAAAAAACGTTAATAGCAAAGAGAAAACAATTAATAATCTGTCGAATAATGCAATACAAGAATTATATTGCACAAATCCTAATACTCTAATAATAAGCATTTTATAGCGAAAAACCGGCCGATGGCAGGTTTATTGCTATGCTGCCTCCAGCCGTTTTTTTCTTAAGCTGTTGTATCTTCAGTGTATTGCGAAAGCATCTCGCACACCTGCCTTCTGTTCTTAAGGCCGAGCTTGCGCAGCACATTGCCAACATGAAACTTTACCGTAGACTCAGAAATGAACATCTCATATGCAATTTCAGGGTTCTGCTTGCCATTCGCCAGCCCCTCAAGAATCATCGTTTCCCGCTCTGTCAAGCTGTACTCCCTGGCAACAGAAGCAACTACTGATTGCGAAGCCTGGCCGGAGAGCTGCTCAATACGGCTCGAAAGCCTGTCAAGAGCCTGCCATACATCCTCAACAGCTGCGCCCAGGCTCTCCGCAAGCGATTCAACATCAGAGCTTGCCATGAGGAGCGGCGCTATTTTAGATTCCAGATCGCCCTTGCCGCCATCCGGCTCAAGCGGCTGCTTTTTCTTAAGCGCCGGCGCAGCCAGCGAAGGCACAAAGCTAAAGGCCAGCAAAAAGAAACATGCGCTTAGCCCGGCAGGCATTGGCAATGCTGCAGCGAACAGGGCTAGAGCAGGCATAAGGATAAGTATTATATATCGGCTGAAACTCTCTGTCTTGCTCATCTAGTCAATCACTCCGCTTACCTTTAGATATAAGCAAGCAGCAGGCGCGCTGCATATCGCTAAGAGGCGCCTTTCTTCCTGCTTTTATACTAAAATTCTATCACGAGAGTGTTATGATTGCATGAAAAAGCTTTATTTTCAACTTATTAAAGTATAAGCCTAAAAGCTAACTAAGAATTGCTATGCAAAACAGAGTCTGCAAACGTTTATTATAGAGAATATATACACATAATTGGATCAATTCATAATTACTTCCATTTGCAAATATTTATTATTTGCAAGATTAGTCCAGGAATAGCCCTCTGGACCACTCCCCTTTTAAGAGAAGCTTTCCATCCGGGCCATAGTATTCGCCATACCCGTCCATTAGATCGTCTTTGTAATCGCCTTTAAACAGTGAGCCATCGTTGTACTTGTATTCGCCATACCCCGTGCGCTTTCCGTCCTCAACGCCCCCGTTGAAGCTGTCGCCGTTGGGCCATGTAAACAGGCCTTGCCCGCTCATCTTGCCGTCAGAAAAATCCCCTTCGAATGTGAGCCCGTCAGCATATGTATAGGTGCCTATGCCATGGAACTTCCCGTTCAGGAAATCGCCGAAGTAGGTGTTTCCATTATCGAAAAAGCCGCTGCCCTTGCCTTGAAGCAGGCCTTTTGAGAAATTGCCGGAATATCTTGAGCCATCAGTGCATTTTATAAACCCTTCGCCTGTGAGCAGCCCGCCTATGAAGCTGCCATTGTAGGAGGTCTCAGCCTCATACAGCGAATTGTTTTCAGTAAGGGTAAAGATGCCGGCGCCGTTGGGCTTAAACGCTTTCCAAACCCCCGTATACTCGCCCCTGCATGTGACGCCGCCTATCGTTGCCGTATATGGCTTGGCAGTGACGTTAAAAGGCATCATAAGCGCAAATATGGCTATTGAGGCAAGCAGAACGAAAATGCCTGCTCCGAGATAAAGAAACCTCATGGGGCTTTTGCGGGCTTCATCGCCTGTATCAAGCTCTGGCTCGATCTCATCGATCTCCTCGAGCTCCGAGGTGTCTGCCCTGCCTTTTACCGGCTCTAAAGGCTTAGGCTTTTCCTCTTTAACAGGCCTGTATGCCTCAACGGCTTCGATAGCTTTTTGCCTTGCGCTTTCAGGCTCGCTTTCTTCTTCACCGCTTTCGCCTTCAGGCGGCTCTGATATAATATCCTGCATTCCGGCTGACCATCTGGGGCTTGCCTCAGGCGCGGCTGCTGCCTCCGGCTTGTCTTCTCTGGCCGGCGTAAAGTCGCGCTTGATCGTATATTTTAGCGGCTGCTTTGCGACCCGGGACTCCCTTTCCACGGGCGGGGGGGGCGGATCAAGCTGAATAGGCTGCGGTTTTGGCTTGGGCGCAACAACAGCCTGGGCTGCCTTAAAGGCTGACATAGCTTCGCTTGCTGACTGGTAGCGCTCCTCTTTTGCAACTGAAAGCATAGTGGATACTGCATCTGCAAAATACGCCGGCATCAAGCTTGACTCAGGATCAGTTGCCGTTTCCAGGGGCTCAAGCTTGTCCCAGTCAAGCCTTGTTATTGCAGCTGGCGGTATAATGCCGGACAGGGCATAGTATAGCAGCGCTCCAAGGGAGTAAATATCTGAAGCCTCATCAAGCGGGGATGATTTAGTGAACGCTTCCAGAGGGGAGAACGGATCGTTAAGCGCAGCAGCAAGCGTCTCTGAATGCTCTGAAACAAAGCGCCTAGCTGTTCCAAACCCCAGCAGCTTCACTTCGCCGCTCGCGGCGATATAAACATAATCAGGCCTTATGTCGCTATGGAAAATTCCAAGGCTGTGGGCGGCGCTAAGGGCGTTAAGCACAGCTATGGCTATGTCCATAGCCCTTCTCCAAGGCAATTTCCCGCCATATATGCCTATGGCTTCAGACAGGCTCATGCCCTCAATAAAGGGCATGCATGCATAAGTCGTATTGTTCTGGTAGAAAACGCTCAGGATTCTGAGTATTCCGTCTTGGTTTTTAAGCTCGGCTATCGATTTGGCTTCCTTGTGAAACCTTTCCCTGCCTTCCTTGAAGACAGCGCCTTTGCCGCCGGCAAACTCTGTGATGCCCTCTGAGCCATTGCTGCGGTAAGCAAGGCTTTCAGGGAAATACTCGTTCATTATGATCTTGCGCTTCTTCTGTGTGTCGTATGCTGTATAAAGAATGCTGCAGCTGTTGCGCGCAATAATGTCGCCTGTAATGTATCGGTTTACAAGCAGAGTGTTCAGCGGCAGCGAGTTCTCTTTTGCCGCCTCCCCTCCCCTGCCGCATTCACTGCAGTAAAGGCTGTCTTCCTCTTGCTCTGAAAAACAGTATGGGCATAGCAAGATGCCATCAATTTCTATCATTGTTACATGCTCAGCGCATATCCGGTATTCAGCGGATATAGCTGCATTTTCCTTTTCTATTTTGCAGTTTCGCTTCTTGTGCAAAGCCGTTTGCTGCTGATTGGCTTGTCCGAAAATTAATAGCGCAAGGCCAGCGAAGCCATATGGCCCGCAAGCCTCGCCCTTCTTGCCATTGCAAGAAACTCTTTCGTCTACATTTCTAGTATAGCAGGAATTTCTTTCTAAGGGCATTTGCACCAAATTGGGGTTGGTATAGTTTTAGTATAGGCGAATATAGCGATAACCCTAATTTATAAGACCGATTTCAAGTTTTGTTCAGTTATTTTCATAGCCAAAGAATGCGCAAAACGTAGGTTTTGAAATAAATATTGGGCTTTTTTCGCCCTTCAACTGAAGCGCCAGGACACTATGAAGCAATGTAGCAGTTTCAATGTCGGTATACTCGTCAATATCTACAGCCAGGCGCTTAATGCCGCTTATCCGAAAAGCGCCAAAGAAGCCTCTTGCCCGCCCGTCTACAATAAGCGCGCCTCTTTCATACACAACAGAGTTCAGGCCGCCAAAAGCAATGTTTATCGAAGGCAAAAATAGCTCCATTACAAAACCTCGCTTACAGTTGCTGTTATTAGCTGTGTAGCCAGAGCGTTTAGAGGAATCTGCCCAATCGGCTCAAGGCCCCTTTGGGAGTATGCCTTAATGCACCCGTTTGTATGGTCAGCTATGTATACATTTCCGCTGCTTTGCTCGCAAGCAATCGAGTGCATGGAATAATCGGTCTTTGCCATGCCAACGATTTTGTCGCTGAAGCCATCTATCGCATATACTGTATTGCCGGTGCCGGCGGCATAAATAATGCTTCGGCCTTGATCGCAGCATACCTGCACTGTTTCTGATCCAAGCGGTATGTCCCATAGCGGGGATCCTTTTTCGTATACGCTCAGCGCTTTTTTGTGAAAGCACGATATATAGCTTTTTGATGTGGCATTGTTTGTAGCTATGCTTATCGGGCAGGAATTAGCTTTTATTGTATCTATTTCCAGCAAAGATTCAAGATCAAAAACGCTGATTGTGTCAGAATGGCTGTTTGCGACAAGGGCTGCCCTTCTGGCTGCGTCTATTGACACTGACAGAGGGTTTATGCCGGCAGGGGCCTTGGCTACAGGCTCTTTTGATCCCCCCAGCCTGTAGGCCCATACCTCGCAAGTGCCTGAGTTAGCTGAGAGCAATAAGCCTGAGGCTTCGTCAACTGCAAGATAGGACGGGTTGCCTCCTGCCTCAAATTCCATTACTGCCTCTCCGGTAAGGGCGCTGCAGCAGTATATCGCATTGTCCATGCAGCTGGCGGCATAAATCTCGCTTCGCTCTGATGAGATCGCTATTGCGCACAGGCTCTGGGACGGGGGCTTAATAGTTAAGCGCTTTTCCCAAGTGTCGAGGCTGAAAACTGCGATCTCGCCATTCAGCCCCAGCAGGGCCGCTATGACAGGGGTTTTTTGGGCCTTTGCCGGCTTGCCGGCAGGCTCATTTATTTCTTCTTCTTTTTTTATTGGCTCATACGCGTCAAGAAAAATGCTTAAAGGCTCAGACAGGCGCGCGCGCCTGGCTCTATCCTTTAGTTTTTGAGGATCATAATCGAGAACTGTTTTGTAGTTAAGCTTAGTTGAGGGAATACTTATCCTGTATCTATTCATAAGCTAGCCTCCCGAGTTCATGATATAAATATGCGCCTTGCCTGTGATGTGTGAGCAGGCGGGGTTTTATGAAAACATTATTGCAAATGGTATTGACTCTCCCACAGTGTCAGGCTTTACAATGAAGCTGAGCTCAAGCCACTCTCATATATATGGAGAAAACAATTGTTGAAAATAGGGGATTTTTCAAAGCTGTCAAGGCTTAGCATACGCATGCTGCGCCACTACGATGAAATAGGGCTGCTCGTGCCCGAGCGTGTAGACAAGCACACCTCATACAGGTTTTACAGCGCCGGGCAGCTGTCATTGGCCAACAGGATCCAGGCGCTTAGAGACATGGGTTTCAGCCTTTCGGCCATCAAAGAGATAACCAGTGTTTACAGCGACAGCGACAGCTTGAAGAAATACTTAAAAATCCAGCACAGCCAAGCGAAGCAGGAAGCTGAGCAAGCAGAGCGCCGCCTGCAGCTGCTTGAGAGCGCTTTAGGCCGCATAGGAGATGAAAACTTTATGAAACATGCTGTTACAGCCAAAGAGATACCAGAAAGGCATGTAGCCAGCCTTCGGGGGGTTATTCCCTCATACGCTGATGAGTCTGTGCTATGGGAGAAAATGGGCGATGAAACGAAAGGCCTTGGCATGCAAATAGCCAACCCGCCGCTTAGCCTTGCTGTCTTCCACGACGAGGGGTATAAAGAGTCTGATGTTGACGTTGAGATACAGGTTTCTGTGTCAGGAGAGTACATCGATACCGAAAATGTGCGCTTTAGGCAGATTCCAGCTGTATTTGTAGCTTCATGCGTTGTAAAAGGAAGCTATGATCAGCTGCCCGGCGCGAACGAAGCGATTGCAATTTATGTCGAGGAAAACCACTATGATTTCGATGGGGCTATGTTTTGCATCTACCACGTAAGCCCCGGCCATGATGCCAACCCGGATAGCTGGGTTACTGAAGTCTGCTTCCCTGTCAAAAAGAAGCTGTTGCCGTAAGGCAGCTTGCTGTATAAGCCCTGCCTGTCAACGCTGTGCTGACTAGCAACAGCATAGTGCATATTTGACAGCACATAGGATGCTGTAGAAGCATATATGCCGTCATCGCCATTTGGAATATTGGCCATTTGAACCAGCAGTGCAACAAAGCTGTCATTTTCATCATTGGCTTCAAGGCTGCCAGACTCTGCAGCAATGATATCGCCGGAAAATTTCATAGGCTGTAGTTGCCAAGATCAGTTGTCATTCCATACGCACAAAATTATTGGAAGCGGTTCCTTGGCTCCTCTCTATCGCAAATAGCCTAAAAGACAGCGATAGGGAGGAGCCGTTTAGCGAAGCCTGCCCTTCTGCACAGCATAGCTATCTCATTAAAGCAGTGTTGTCAAGGGGCTGCACCATGGCCCTGGGGGGTGTTTGGGCCTGTCTGCAACGCAATTAGGCTTCCCTTGTTTGGCTATGCCGCTCTCTGCTTTGAATCATAGTGCATGCTTCTGATTACTAACGGCGGATAGCCTGCGTTTGTTGTATATACCCTCTTCTTGTTGTAATAGATCTCAAGATAGCGCCAGATTATGCTCTTTACTGTTTCCATCGACAGGCTTGCAGTGTTTATTTGGTACAGCTTTTCTTTCTTTAATGCTGCAAAAAAGGATTCTGCCCTCGCGTTGTAGAAGCCTTTTCTTATATTAAAAAGAGAAGAGAAAGCACTTGAAAGTGCCCATCGTAGCTTTACTGCGCTTGTTCCGCACTGTTCTAAGCTCTTTATCACAATCTTTCAATAGTTTTCATGCCTTGCTCATCTAACAAGCTCATGCAAGCGCCTCTGGCGCGCTGCAAGCGGGGAAACCGAAGTGTTTTGGTTTACTGGATCACCAGGTGCTGGCGGATCAGCAACTATTCAAACGCAACTCGCTAATTTAGGCTATAATTCGCACAGATACCAAAA
>Ga0082212_10000698_pt1 | contig 48895 bp, 41 predicted proteins | sample TergutNt197P3_FD_71548 | JGI IMG/M metagenome (GOLD analysis project Ga0082212, IMG submission 71548) | Neocapritermes taracua P3 segment gut microbial communities from Petit-Saut dam, French Guiana - Nt197 P3 | ecosystem: Host-associated > Arthropoda: Insects > Digestive system > Gut ... | reverse complement strand
TTTGAGTTTCTTGCATCTTCTTCCCCTCCAAGGTTTGATTTACCGGTGGCACGCCTTGTCCCGGATGATAGTGGTGACGGCATAGTGAGTTTTTTCACAAAGTCTTTACATATCTTGATCACTAACATAAATTATATTAGTGAAATTGCGCGTGTCAAGCCGTTTTCTGCCAAAATTCGCAATATTATATATGTTTCTCGTTAGAGCTATATGTATGATCTATTCTCCCTATTTTGATTATTTCACCCAACATTTTTTCTTCCAATTCCCACTTTCCCACCCCTCCCGCTTCATCCTTCCTCCGACCCTCTCACATCCCGTCCCACACTTCCTCCCGGCCTCACTGTGAGTTGCCCCGCAACCACGCCCCCCAATAAACTCAATTCGGAGGCACACAAAGAGTGCCAAAGAATTCAAGAGGGCAGCTTCTCAATCTCAACACAAATAGACTCCAGAATCTCTTCCACCCATTTTTTGTCATCGTCAGATCCGAAAAAATTGCTGTTGATCGTGCAGCTGCCGTTGTAGCTTGACACAGAAAATAGAAAATAAGGCCCTGGTTTGACAGAGGTTGATAGAAACGCATCTTCGATCGCTGTGTTATTGAAACGGAGCAGGGTGTGATCAAGGCTTCCTGAGTTCGAGAACGTTATCAAAGGGTTTTGGCTGGCCCTCTTATAATAAAACTTTAACAGCCGGAACGGCCACCGCCGGGCCGCCCAACCCCAAAACAGGACAGATTTCAATATGGTGTCCCTTTCTTTGTTCCGGTTCATTTGCCCGGAAACCTGTTCCAGTGTTTTCACGAAGGGATCCTCTTCCCCCACAGAAATATCACACCTGCAGAAGCCTGCGTAATTGCTTATTCCGGCCTGCTCTCCTTCCGGAATATATTTTCGCAAGTCCATCGTGGTTGACAGCAGGATTCTGTCTGTTTCTGTTTTATGGCAAAAAGCTCTGGCAAACAGGCTCATGAGGACGTCGTTTGAAGATGCTTTGTTTGCTTTCGCAAAACTTCGAATCCTTGTCATATCTTTTTCAAGGATCTTGCGAGATACGATATGGCGATCCCTGCTGCCGGCATCAAACCCGACACCTATTTGTTCCTTCAATGGTGTCCTCGTTTCCTCTTTGGTTCGAAGAATGCGCCATCGGTCTTGTCTTGTCAGTCCTGCCAAAACAGGTTGAACCCCCCGGGAATATGAGGGGAGTTCCGGAACAGGCGTGTTCCTTGTGATAGCCGTATACGCCGCACTGAGGGAATAAAGATATTGTTTAACCGCGACGCCGTCACAGGCCATATGGGTTGCCAGTAAGCAAAGGACATCTTTGTCCGGTTGTCTGACAAGGAAGATTCTCAGTTGAGGGTCTTTTGCCGGATCAATATCGGAGGAGAGAAGCTCCAGAATTTGGTCGTCACTATATGGCCCTTGGACCTCCCGGAGGATGTCTTTGCCCGAAAACCCTTTGTCCACCCAGCGGGGCCGTCCGGAGGAATCATCAAACACACAGCCAAGAATGGGAACGGCCTTGATCGTCAAAGTAACCGCCTCTGTAAGCGCGTTTTTTTCCAACCGGCTTGCAAAATCAATCCTGCCACGTATCATCGGCATATAATCAGCGCTACATAGGTGTTGCCAAAGATCAAAGGGTTCGACTTTGTGTTTCATCAGATCCAGCACTCCCAATAAAAGTTTATCCCCTATATTATAACATGTCCTGCTAAAAAGCACTCAATTTCGACAAGCTGCGCTTCACCGGGTCAACGTCTTGAGCCTTTCGCCAGACATATTATAACGTCAATTGGAAACAATAAAAAAAAGCCGTTCCGATGAGGGCTTCAAAACATGAAGAATTTCTTTTCATTAATAATAAAAATCGTGATGCCTCTACGAACACCATGGATAGGGAGAGCACTTGTCTTGACCCTTTTACCGGCTTTTCTGTCGGCTTTTCTGCCGGCCTTTATATCGGCTCTTGCGCCGACCCTTGTATCGGTCCCTATATCGGAACCAGATACAAATATGGTCGTGACAAGACAAGATACCGTACTGGCTCTACCCATTCCTGAACGGTTCGTTTTATTACCGGTTATTGGCCCGGAGGATCAAAACAGCCAGGGCCGTCAAGACGATCAAGGCGACCAAGGCGACCAGGGCAACCAAGGCAACCAGGACAACCAAGGTAACCAGGACAACCAAGGTAACCGGGGCAACCCTAAAAGTCCGGGAAATCAAAACAACCAGGGCAACCAGGACAATCAGGGCAACCAGGGCAACCAGGACGACCAGGGCAACCAAAATGACCAGGGCAACACAGGCAACCCGAACAATCCGGGTCATCCTGACAACCCTGATAACCCGGGCCTCCCAGGCAACGAGGGGTCGCCGGAGGATAACTCTTTAGATGAAAAGCCCCCTGCAGCCGTCAACATCGGCGTGGGGTTTATTGGCTATTATCTGCACGACGACCTTGTTTTGAGTTCATCGTTCTATTGGCAAGAACTCCGGGAAGGTGAGATGATTAATTGGGGCGCGGTTGAAGCCGCCTATGCCGACTGGGTTTCGCGAGGAGGATTACCTCTTCCCAGTCCCACAAAAGGCTGGATTTCCAGCGGCGCCTTTTCTTTGAGTTTTCATGATGTCAGACCGGCTATCGGCTATGCAGACTTTGCCGCAGGACAGCTGGAATCCCACTACGGAGCCTATTATATGGATCCCGGATATACCCGATTTGTGGACGTCGGCTTCATTGGTTATTATCTGGATCCCGGCAATGTGGTTCGAAGCACTTCGATACATTGGCAAAAACTATATGAAAATCAAAAAATTGATTGGGACGCCGTCTTTGCCGCCTATGCTCAGTGGCACGCTCAAGGCAATATCCCTCTCCCGGTTCCGTTCAAAAGCTGGATGTCCAGCGGCAGTACGCCGTTGAGCTTTCACGAACTCAGACCTGATATTGGATACACCGATTTTTCCGCGGGTCAATTGGAAGCTCATTATCGTGCTTATTACTTAGATCCGTCGATTGACGAGAATAGTGTCTCTTCCTCTGAAGAGGAACCCTCTGAAAACAATCCTTTCGAAGAGGAGACTTCCTTAGAAGACGATCGTTCTTTCGTTTTTGGCAAGGATTCGCCTGTTTCCGATCCTCCGGTTGATTATCCTCCGGGTTATTCATATGAACAATCCGATAGCGTCTTAACAGTCATCGCGCCCAACGGAACTGTCCTGGGACAATGGGTGCGAGGCGACGACGGGTGGATCTATTTCGGTGATCCGGACCTTTCCCAGCTTGTCCCTTTAGCGGATGGCTCTTTCGAAGTTATTGAGCCTGACGGTACCCTGTCCGGTTTGTGGGGCAGAAACAACACCGGAGATTGGGTTTTCGAGGAAACGCCTCCCTCCCTTAGCCTCTGGCTCACCGCTTTTGGAGCTCTTCTCCCTATCCTTGTCGGCGTGTCCGGTTATTTCTTCTTGACCCATCGAAAATTTGTTACCAGAGAACTGTTCGTCCGGATGCTTTTGGGCGTGTTGGAGAACCCCGGAGAGAAAACGGAAGATGCCGAGTATTCATCCCGCGATGTTGCTCCTTACACAGACGTCTCAGAAGACGCACCTTATTATGATGCCGTTAAACGTGCCGGGAAATTGGGCCTGCTTGATAAGTTTCCGGGCGACCTCTTTAAGCCTCACGCGGCTATATCCCGCGAAGAAATGGCCGGAATGCTGGCTGGAACGTTCTCAACACAAGAAACCGCCCCTTTAAACACCCTTTTAAAAGATTTTGAAGAAATAGATTCTTTATTTATTGATGATGTCGCTCTCATCGAACATCTTGAGGTTATGACCGTCAATTGGAATAACCGATTTAATCCAAAAGGGTTGTCCACACGAAAACAGACGGAGCAAACGCTTCAAAGGTTACGTCATAAGCTTTCCTAACGCGGGCTCTGCCCGCAAGTATCCAGTATTCAGTATTCAGTATTCAGAATGTGGATTTTCTTGTTTTTATTGATGCTTCGCGTCTTTAAGTTACTAACGGAAACCAAAGGTTTTATTGTCATTTATTTATCGTTGATTTCATATTGTTTTTGTCGTATACTCTCACTAATGCGGTCTTCGACCGCAAGTATTCAGGATCCAGGATTCAGGATTCAGAATGTGGATTTTCTTGTTTTTTATTGACGCTTCGCGTTTGTAAGGTACTATTGATACTTGTCGCCGTCCGCTGAAATTTAGGTCAAGATACTGTGATACTTGAGATTCGTCAGGAGGACCGAGTCATGAACAAGGGAATCTTTTCATTAATAATACTTCTCCTGTTCACCGGTCTTTGGGTCGCCTCTTCGCGGATCCATGCAAACACCGCCGCCGATTATTCTGATCGTTTTTCTCTTTATAAGGATCCTGAGGAAATGACAACGTTCTTAATCTCCGGAAAGACTCTTCTCCTGCGGGATCTTCCAAAATCCGATAATTTCAAATATATTCTCTTGTTTCTCTCTGATGATCACAAAAGTATCCCGATGCAGACATTCAAAACCAAGAGAAAAGAAGGACGCGACGTCCGTATCTCTTTGCGCAACGTTCCCAACGGACTGTATACTGTTGAAATCTACTACGGGTCAGCGCGATATTCGTCTTATGCCGGTTACATCTGTGGACAATCACTGCAAATTGAGATTCGTGATTCTTCCGCCGTGTTTATTGAACCCCTTCCGTTAACAAAGAACCGGGAGATTTTTGCCGCCAACGTTGTTGACATCGCGGCTCTGGCGCCATATACCAAACCTTCCGCAAAGGTGGAAAGCGACGAGGATAGGCTTATCCAACACGCCATGTCTATTACCTCAGGAGCTACTTCGGATTATGATAAGGCCAAGACCGTCTACGACTGGGTCTCTCAAAACATTCAGTATGATTACGACGCGCTCTACAGCGGAATCTATGTTGAGAAATCCGCGCTGGAAACCTTGGCTTCCGGCAGAGGTGTCTGCATAGACTACGCCTCTCTTACCGCCGCTTTGCTCCGTGCCGTTAATGTGCCGACAAAATTGGTTACAGGGTACCTTCTGGACACGTCGGCCCAGGAAGTTTGGACTGAAGAATTAATTGCCGCCGACAAAGGCAATCATGTCTGGAACGAGGCCTTTATCGACGGCCGCTGGATTATTATAGACACTTCCTATGAGGCCAACGACGCCTATAGGAAGTATTTTGATATTTCTATAGAGTTTTTATCATCCGGGCGCGTTATGCTGCCGAAACATCTGGATCCGTTACGATTCAGATGAGTGTCAAAGGCCACTCCCTATCCGAAGTGGGTACAAACAGTGTCAAATTTCCGGCTTCATCAGTAACATAATGCTTATTGCAAATCTTCACAAGGGCGGGATCGTGGGTGGAGATAATAACCGTTTTGTCCGCGAGATCGTCGTTGATCAGGTTCATGATACGTTCGTTGGATTCGGCATCCAAGTTCGAAGAGGGCTCGTCCATGATGTAGATCTCCCGATCGCAGACAATGCCCCTCAGGATTTTTATGCGCATTTTTTGCCCGTCGGAGAGATTCGCGGCATTCTCAGAGATCATGGTGTCAAGCTTATGGGGCAAACTCCGGGCCCAGGCTTCCATTCCCGCCCGGCTCAAGAGTTCATAGAGTTTCTCGTCGCTGTGTTCCTGACCAAGGCACAGGTTGTTCCGCAAGGTATCATTGAACAGATTGAGAGCTTGACTAATGAATACACAATCTTCGATATAAGGAACGATCCTGGTGCGTTTTGATGTGTTGTAGGATATGGTGCCGTTTGCGGATTCCAATTCGCCTCTGAGCAGCAACAAAAAAGTGCTTTTGCCACTGCCGGAAGGACCGGTGAGGGAGATGTGGTCACCGCGTTCCACATAAAAGGTTTCCACATGGATGCTCCGACCGCTGGATTGGTATGTGAAATCGAGGTTTTCGACTGTGAGGTTGCGCCATTTTTTGTGAAGCAGGGCGACTTCCTCGCTGTCGCACTCAGCCATAAGGTCGTCATAGCGCTGCATGGATATGCGAAAATCCACCAGGCTCTGGATACTTTGGGTCACAGCGGAGATTTGCCCCTTGAGTTGAGCAAAAATCCCGGTATAAAATACCACCCAGAATAGGGTCCCATAGCCGGGATCCCGGTACAACTCCAGAGCGATGCTGCCGAGAATGAGAAAGAGAATCGCGTATGTGAAGACATCAAACAACCATTTGCAACGGACGTCATAAACCGTGTTTTCCAGCCCTTTGGCATCCACCGGCTGGGCAGCGGCGTCCAGTTTCTTCGCGAAATAGGCTTCCGCGCCCAGCTTTTTGATTGTGAGCGTGTTGTTTTGGGTGTCGCTGATCATCGCCCGGTAGCCGGCGTGAAGGGTCATGTATTCTTTGGTGAGACGCACTTTCTTTTTCAGCAGCCGTATATGGGTCAGCACGGTGATGGCAATCATCCCGAGAGCCAGCACACACAACCAGATCGATTGCCGGGAAAGGGAAACACTCAACACAATCAAACCTACGATCATGTTGACAACGGTAGTCAAATACCCGGACACAATCGAATAGAGCTGATTGTTCGCGTCGCTGACGATTTCTTTGATCAGCTGCATCCCTTTGTCGATGATTTTTTCGCTGGGCAGATGCAATATCGTTACAAGCGAGCGTCGGCGCAGGCTTCGCTGGTAAACCCGGGCTTTTTTCTCGCTGTAGACCCGCAACAGCCCGGCAAAAATGGATTGTGCCGCGTAAAAAACCACAAGGATCAAGATAAATTCGATCAGACGCGCAAACGTAAACTCTTCGCTGAAGAAAAATGCTGTGATCAACGAATATCCATAAGTCATGAGTTGCAACAGGAAGCTGAAGATGAAGAGTACATAGAATTTGTTCTCTGTGAATTCGTTCCAGACACGTTTAATCATATTCCCTCGCAACATCGATTAATAACCTACCCTCCAATTCTACGATAGCGTAACGCTCCCGTAAACCGGGAAAAAATTACATAATCGGACGCTCTGGGTGCTGATGGGGTCTAACGCGGGCTTTGCCCGCAAGTATTCAGTATTCAGTATTCAGTATTCAGAATGTGGATTTTCTTGTTTTTTGACGCTTCGCGTCTGAAAGGTACCAATGCGGGCTGATTGGGATTCTGATATTGGTTTCTGAAATAGGTTTCCGAAATAGGTTGACAAGCCGTCCTATCTTTGCTAATTATTAAGAGGGTAGCAACAAAAAAACAGTAAGGAGAGAACTCTATGTTGGAACATATCAAATCCGTTGGTGTTGTTGGCAGTGGCTTGATGGGCTTGGGGATTGCTCAAGTTGTGGCCACCGCCGGATTCCCTGTCACCCTTTGTGATATCAGCGAGGAAGCGGTTAATCGGGGGTACCAACAGATCAGCAAACAGCTTGCTAAAGATGTCGCCAAAGGAAAAAAGGAACAAGCCACCGTTGATCAGATCCTTGGCAACATTGTAACCACATGCGATTACGGGAAGTTGGCAGATGTTGATATGGTGTTTGAAGCTGTTTTCGAAAAGATGGAGGTCAAGAAGGATCTCTATACCAAACTTGACGCAATCTGTAAACCGGCGTGTATTTTCGCCACCAACACCTCCGGCTTGAGCATCACTGAAATCGCCTCAGTCACAAAACGGTGCGACAAAGTCGTTGGTACGCACTTCTTCAACCCGGTACCGGTAATGAAGCTCCTGGAACTGGTACGAGGCTATGATACCTCTGATGAGACCTTCCAGATCGCTTTGGAAATGGGCGCCAAGATCGGCAAAGAAACCATTTCGGTTAAGGAAGCCCCCCTCTTTTGTGTCAACCGGATCCTGGTTCCTATGATCAATGAGGCTATGTTCGTCTTCGCGGAAGGCATTGCCTCTGCTGAAGACATTGACACCGGAATGATGCTGGGGGCCAACCATCCCATCGGGCCCTTGGCTCTGGCGGATCTTGTTGGGTTGGATACTCTGCTGCTGGTGATGCAGACCTTGTATCAGGAAACCTGCGACAGCAAATATCGCCCTTGTCCCCTCTTGGTACAGCTGGTTCGGGCCGGCCATTTCGGAAGAAAGACCGGACAAGGGATCTATAAATATGATTAGGGGACGGGGATAAGACTGTAACAGAGACCTTGGCGACGCACAGGACGGACAAGACGGCATGGACGGGGGAAGCGTTCCCCCGTCTTTTTAGTCGCTTAGGTTGCAACAACATCAATAAAAAACAAGAAAATCCACATTCTGAATACTGAATACTGGATACTTGCGGGCGAAGCCCGCGTTAGTTATCCCTTATAAGAATGTTAACCGAGAATATTTTTGTCGCATAGTGTGGAACAAGTCAGGAAGACGAGCATACAATGATGTTGATGGGGAACATCCTCGCAATATATCTTGATTGATACGGAATTAATGGGAAGGAGATTATCAATGCTCGAAAGAAGCAAAAAAAATCTGTTGCTAAAAAATTCTCAACCCTGCGCCACATGTGAAAGTTGTCATTGTCGCAAAGAGAATTTGGGGAAAGAGTATCCGGATATGAGTCCGGAAAGAAAGAAGGAGGCTGGAATGGAAAGTCATAACAATAAAATTTCGAAGCCCGCATTGTTGGCCGGCGTGGGGTTTGGCACGAATTTCGTGGTGTGTTATGCCGTAATGTTGGTCATTGTGGGCTTGTGCGGTATTTATGTTTCACGTTTAAAGGGTTTCTTGGACACACTGGATTCAGAGGGCACACAAGGGCCTCAAGGGCCGGAAGGACCCCAAGGGCCTGAAGGACCTGAAGGTCCTCAGGGGCCTGAAGGCGAATGTGAGTGTCAATCGTCAGGCGAAATGCTTATTGGGGGCGGCATGGAAGAGTTCTTATTGGGCATCCCTGTCGGGTGGGAGACAGAAACAGCGGGTCTGATTTCTGAAGTCACGCAGTTGGGTAAAGTGCATACCGGAGCTTCCGCCGTAAGCATGGAAGACGGAGCCGAGCTGTATCAAACTGTATCTATCCAGGAAGGCAGCTTCTATGAACTGTCTTTTTATGCCCGTAGCGAAGAGACTGATGCCAATATCGTTGCGACGGTGACTTTTATTGTGCCGCCGGGTACGGAATCGGAGGCTCTCAGAATTGATACCGCCGCATACGATGCCAACGATGCCAACAGACTATTCGGGTATTATCGCGGAATAACAACGCAAGCACCGGCTGGCGCGACAGAGGCTGTCATCATGTTCTCTGTTTCAGCGTCAAGCACGCAGACCATCGAATTGGATGATGTGTCATTTTCAATGAGCTGAACCGCTTCAGATAAGAACCTCTCGGTTCAAAATGGAAAAAACCCAAGTTTCCCTTGTGAAACTTGGGTTCTTTCAGCGATCGACAGTAAAAAAAGCCCCATTTTAGCGTGGGCTTGACATACGGCTGGTCGGGGCGACAGGATTCGAACCTGCGGCCTCTTGGTCCCGAACCAAGCGCGCTACCAAACTGCGCTACGCCCCGATAAAACATCACAATGAATCATAGCAAATAGAAGGATCCCTGTCAACGCACCCGGGGTTTCAAGTCATACGAATACTTCGCCCGGATCCTCATAAAAAATTACATCATTCCGGCGAAACTGTAACCTAGAACAAATCCCATCATATATTGATACAAACAAGTGGTATCATTACTTAACGAAGTATGCGCGCACCACTTATCCCAGAATGTTTATCACTTAGCCCTCTGATTGCAATTGGGCATAAACGAGAAAGGGGACACACAATGTATAATCTTGACGAGCGTTCTGATTTTGAAAAAGCTCAAACTGAACCACCGTGTTACGAGCCGACGAATAGCGAACCACCTAGCAGCGAGCCCCCTAGCAGCGAGTCACGCAGTATCGAGCTACGCAGCGAGCCACCTAGCAACGAACCGTTCTGCCATGAGCCTCCTTGCTATGCTCCCCGCGATCCCTATAACCCCTATACTTACGCTTACCCCATCAACATGATGGATTACGGTCCGAGTCCCTTTAGTGTTGATATTTACCAGGCCTCGCTGCAAAACCACAACTATCGCACAGCTTTGTGGACAGGATCTCATCTCCAAACAACGCTAATGTGCATTCCGGTCTGCGATGAAATAGGTCTTGAGGTGCATCCGGATACAGACCAATTTTTCTGTGTCGCCGGAGGTCAAGGCATGATCTTGATAGGCGAAGACAAAGACGATTTAAGCTGCCGTCAGCTCATCGGATGCAATTGCGGAATATTTGTGCCTGCCGGAACATGGCATAACATTATTAATACAGGGAACACGCCTCTGAGCCTGTACACGATTTACGCACCGCCTCATCATCCTTGGGGCACGGTTCATATGAGAAAAGCCGATGCCATAGCCGCAGAAAGGTAACGCCGCAATCCGATCTCGGTCAGGTTGCTCCGTTTCACTGAGTTCCACCCCCGCAAGCCTTCCGCGGCTTGCGGGGGTTTTCATGCTAATTAATTGACGATATTGTTATCTCATGAGGATCTTTTTAGAACGGCTCAGCATAAGTTAGTATAAGGTTTTTTTGTCGTCACCAAATAATAAACACGAAGGTGATCATATGTATCAGATCAGCAACCTGGCAGACCTTCCCCAGGGCAGCCAGGCAACAGTTATCGATATCGCATCCACCGGGGGTATGCGTCGTCGGCTGCAAGATCTTGGCCTCATCAAGGGAACCAACGTAACCTGCCTGAGAAAAAGCCCTCTAGGGGATCCCATCGCTTACTACATACGAGGATCGGTCATTGCTCTTCGCTCCGAGGATTCCTCCTGTGTGCATGTTATGTATAACACAAAGGCTGCTGAATGCGGGATTCCAAACCCCGAATACCGGGCAGAAAGGACATCGTTTTGGGCTTGAACAGACAATCCGTAGGCTTAAACGCCGGTGACACGGACTTTTTAGTCAAGAAAACCTGTGCTTCTGATAAAGTCATCGCGTTAGCGGGGAATCCCAACGTGGGCAAAAGTACGCTCTTCAATGAGTTAACAGGGTTGCGTCAACATACGGGAAACTGGCCGGGCAAAACGGTAACTGTCGCTCAAGGGCGCTGCAGTCACAAACAGAAGGACTATGTTATTGTCGACCTGCCGGGTTGCTATTCTTTGCTGACGCGTTCAGCGGAGGAAGAGGCGGCGCGGGATTTCATCTGTTTCGGCGGTGCTGACGCAGTTGTGGTCGTATGCGACGCAGCTTGTATGGAGCGTGGTTTGAATCTTGTCCTCCAAACTCTAGAAATCACAGATCGCGTCATCGTTTGTGTCAACCTCATGGATGAGGCAAAAAAGAAAAATATCAACATCAATCTGACGGCTCTGTCTGCAAAACTTGGGGTTCCCGTTATCGGCACCACGGCGAGAAACCGGGAGGGCCTTGACACCTTAATGGATACCGTTGGTCTTCTTTCCGGGAATCTTGTGACAAGCAACGCCGACGACTCTGAAGCGACAGACGACTCGCGCCGACCCTACAAAATTGATTACCCAGACTATATTGAATCCGCTCTGTCTGCTTTGGAACCCTTCGCTGAGCTTCTCTGCAAAGACCCTCAAAGCTGCAGTTATGGCAGGATGAGCAGCCGTTGGGTTGCGCTTATGCTGTTGCAAAACAGGTTTTCTTCCGATCAGGAATTCACAGACGATATTGTCTGCTCTATCGTTAAAGCCGCGGAAAGCCTCTGCTTAGACGCCTTTATGATTACAGACACACACAACAACCCTTCCAATCTTCTTCGGCCTTTGAACTCGAGAATCGACGACCTTCTTCTTGGAAATCGAACAGCGTTTCCCATCATGATTCTGGCTCTGTTAGGGATATTCTGGCTAACCATCGTCGGTGCTAATTATCCTTCTCAAGTCATCAGCACCTTTTTATTTTGGCTGGAGGATCGCTTGTTCTTCTTCTTGCAATGGATTCATGCCCCAGTGGTTCTGTCCGATATGTTGGTATTAGGGGTTTATCGCGTGCTGGCTTGGGTGATCTCGGTGATGCTACCTCCCATGGCCATATTCTTTCCGTTATTCACCTTATTGGAGGACGCCGGCTTCCTGCCACGAATCGCGTTTAATCTGGATAAATGGTTTAAAAAATGTTCCGCCTGCGGCAAACAGGCTTTGACTATGTGTATGGGGTTTGGCTGTAACGCCGCCGGCGTGATTGGCTGCCGCATAATCGACTCGCCGCGGGAACGCTTGATCGCCATACTAACCAACAATTTCGTGCCCTGTAACGGCCGGTTCCCCACCTTGATCGCTATCGCGTCTATGTTTTTCATCGGTGTGATCGCCGGATCCGGAGAGATGGGCGCAAGCGGGATAGGTGCTCTCCGCAATTCACTGCTCTCTGCAGTTCTTTTAACCGGCATGATTGTGTTAGGCATAAGCATGACCTTTCTGGCATCGAAGCTGTTATCAAAAACCGTTCTGAAAGGAGCGCCTTCCTCTTTTACGCTTGAGCTGCCTCCCTACCGCAAACCCCAACTCGGTAAAGTCCTTGTTCGCTCGGTGTTCGACAGAACCTTGTTCGTTCTTGGAAGAGCCGTTTGTGTGGCTGCTCCGGCAGGACTGATTATTTGGTTATTGGCCAACATGACCATAGAGAATACCTCTCTCCTCATCATCTGTTCAAATTTTCTGGATCCTTTTGCCCGATTGCTGGGCATGGATGGTGTCATTCTGTTAGCCTTTATTCTGGGGTTTCCCGCCAACGAAATTGTCATCCCAATCATGATTATGGCTTATATGGCCCAAGGGAATATCATGGATCTGGATAACCTCTCCGTGCTTAAACAATTGCTTGTGGATAACGGCTGGACTTGGACGACCGCTGTTTGTGTCATGCTATTCTCATTGATGCATTGGCCTTGTTCGACAACTTGTCTCACCATAAAGAAGGAAACCCAAAGCCTGAAGTGGACATTGGTGTCTATCGTTTTACCCACGGGTATGGGGATGGTGATATGCCTGATTTTTGCTACTTTAGCAAAGAGTCTGACGGGTTGAGGGGAACACCGCACCGAGGCAACCACATTTTCATCCCTTTTGGCAAAAGGGTATAGGAAACAGGACAACTCCCAAGAATCTCCCCGTCAATCTCCACGAGACTCTTGAATCCTCTGTTCGAAGCGGCTCCATGCGGCCGTTTTTCATGAGACACGGCAGGTCGCGAGTCCGTAATCTCAACGTCTGTTCCCCGCCACAAAGATACCCCTTGAATACCAAGATGGGTTCCCTTATAGATCTTCGGAAACCGCATCAGAAGTTTGAACAACGGCATTTTGGGGATAGCCACTATATCAAACAACCCGTCTGTGATATCGGCATCAGGGGCAATCATCATTCCGGCGCCTATATACTGTCCGTTGCAGACCATTACCGCATATAAGTCTTCATCAATTTTGCAGGCCCCGTCGACAACAACCCTCAAAGGTTGGGGACTGAAGGTAACAACCGCGGCTAAGGCTGAGAGCATATATGAAAGACGGCCGCCGCCAGGCTTGGTTTCTTTCTTGTTGACCCGCCGCACCGCTTCAGCGCCAACACCAACGTTTGCTGCGTTGACAAAATATCGGCTTTGTCGTGATTCTCCCTCAAAAGTTACCCGTCCTATATCCACCGTTTCCAGGTTGCCGTTAAGGAGGTTGTTCGCAATAATCGCGGCTGGAGAGGGCGGCTGAGCAGACCGGTTGGTCTGGGTAGACCGACCGGTCTGCTCAGGTGTTTCCTTTCCAAAGTCTATGACATTAATCATTCGGGCAAAGTCCCCGCCCGACCCAAGATTTACATAAGTCAATCTCGCTTCGGGATTAATGAGCCGATCCTCCCGCCAAAATCCATTGACGGCTTCATTAAGCGTCCCGTCACCGCCGACGGCGATTATGCCGGTGAACCCTTTTTGGAGGCCCATCCTCGTCAGGTTTATAGCATCACCGGCCTTTTGGGTATATTGGGTTTCAACATGGACACCGTGTTCTATAAGAATTCTAAGTATCTCCGGCCACTCTTGTCCTGCTTTTTTACCTTTGGCCTTCTCGTTAACCACGGCTAACCATTTTTGTTGTAGCATGAGTTTCACCCTTATCCACAAGTATTGAAGAGACACTGCCGGGGGAGGGGATCAAAGCCCCTACCGATCATAGCTGCGCCGGTTGATTCTCTTGGAATGTGACTTCAACCACATCTCCAGGTTGCTTTCCGATTTTGGCGCGGATGTCTTTGCGAATCCCCAAGATATAGCAAATCGTTCCATCCGGGTTTTTGATACCCATATTGACAATACTCCCATCATAGGGTTCGCCATCAAAACTGGCATGCACCTTGAGGCGCCCTTTCCCAAATTCTTTTTTCAGATCATATGGAACCGCAACATAGGCACCGTCCAAATTAGGGACCTTCTGAATAACCGCTGTGAATTTGTAAGCTTGGGACATGTCTCACACATCTCCTTTCAGGCTGCGGGCCCCTCCGGTTTGCCTGTCCTTCGGTCGTATCTGCGCCTTGTCGGACTCTATCCGGTTTGAAGCTGTACGGGCCTTCATATTGATATGGGGCACCATGAAGTTATAACAATTATAGCATGTTCCCCGACCTCCATGTCAATTGTCACCACACCATGTTACCATGACATCTATGTCCACAAAGGGTCACAAAGTGATTTGAATGTGGTAATATATTCATGGAGGTAATACTATGGGACATTTCGGGTTTTCCTATGTCGGATTGATTTTCATGCTGATGCTCCAAATTCCAAATATCATGTGGGCTCGACGCAAGCCCCGGGGATATGACCCATCAGGGGAGAATAGGATACTTCTTGTCTTTGAACGCTGCGGCCAGGTTCTTTGTACGGTAACCATATTGTTTTTCAATGACACGAACCCCCACGGATTGGAGCCCTGGACTATGTGGTTTGTCCTTGCCTTTCTTCTCATGATACTGTACGAGCTCCACTGGATCCGATATTTTCGCGGTGGCGGGACGTTGCGCGATTTTTAACGCCCATTCCTTGGCATTCCGGCCCCTGGGGCAACCTTACCTGTTTTGGCGTTTTTGCTGCTTGGCATATACGGACGTTTGCTTTGGCTCATTATCGCCTCTGTCATTCTTGCGATCGGGCATATAGGCATTCATTTTCACCATATACAAAAACTCAAGATGAGCAACGGCTCAGAAAAATAATGGCTTAATGGTATGCCGGCATTTGACGTACATGTTCTGATTCAGTATAATGTTGTATGACCAAAACACTTGGAGAGGTGGCTGAGTTGGTCGAAGGCGCTCGCCTGGAAAGCGGGTACATGGGAAACTGTGTCGTGGGTTCGAATCCCACCCTCTCCGCCAAAAAACAGGCAACAACAATCATAAACTTCCCGCAAAAAATGAAAAATGACTGCTTCCCAAAAATCATCAGGCCGATGCTTTTTTTAAGCACCAACCTGAGTTTTTTAACCCTCAAAGCACATGTTCTTGTGCATGAAATTATACATGACAATACACACCATAACATAGTCTTTGATGACCACAGGCACTTACAATTTCTTCTCTGTTGACACTGTTTTTGAATACCTATACAATATGTATTAGTGGGGAACAGCGGACCCCATTGTCCCGGTTCTCTATCGGACCAAAACGCGATATGTTCCCACGATTAGAACTCTGGCTCTTATGAGGTGATCTCGTGCTCTCCGCATACCTATTTGATGCAGTCATAATTTTACTTATTGGCTTTGTTTGTATTAACGGATACTCTCGTGGTCTTGTTATATCCATTACATCTATGGGCGCGAAGATTATTGCCATACTTGCTGCTGTATTTTTGCATGCTCCTTTTCTTATGCTTCTTGACTCCTTGTTCGACCTGCGCCAGAGAGTCTCGCCGGCAGTCAGCAACCTTGTTGCCGAGCCCCTTATCCAGAACACAATAACGTCTTATGTCTTGAAAGTCATCTCTTTTCTTGCCATTGTGTTTATCATCTATCTTGTTGCGACGATCCTAATTAATATCGTCTTGAGACCTTTGCTCAAAATTAAGCTTTTGAGGTTCCTTGACAGAGGTGCGGGTCTCTTTATCAGTAGCGTATGTATCATACTTTTTATTGCTTTATTCTGTGGCTTAACAGAGCCCTTTTGGGATTTCAACGCCGGCTTTAATACTGCCGCAAAAAGCTCTCACGCATACCCCATACTTATGAAAATTTACCAACCTAGTATCAAACTCATTAATGTTTTCTTCGGCAACATCTTCCTCAATCCTTTTGATACCGTGCCAACAATCAACAGCGTCGAAATCTAATTCTCTAATGCGGTCTTCAACCGCAAGTATCCAGGATTCAGGATTCAGGATTCAGGATTCAGGATTCAGGATTCAGGATTCAGAATGTGGATTTTCTTATTCTTTATTGATGTTGTTGCAACCTAACGCGGGCTCTGCCCGCAAGTATTCAGTATCCAGGATTCAGTATTCAGAATGGTGGATTTTCTTGTTCTTTTTTGACGCTTCGCGTCCGTAAGGGACTAAGCGACTAAATAAGACTTAGCGTCATGCCGGGAACACCTGACACATAGAATCCGTGCCACAATATAACACAACCCGGACGAAAGAGGGGGATTTCCTTGCCGCTACATCTTGGAATTATCGGATTACCCAATATTGGCAAGACACTGCTTTTCAATGCCATGACCAAAACAGACGATAGCGCCCATTCTTACGGAGCCAAAAAGACTCATTTTGGTATCGTTAATGTCCCTGATTCGCGACTTCAGGCGTTAGCAGAAATCGTTCACCCAGAAAAAATCGTTCCTGCCTCAGTCGAATTTGTTGACATCATCGGTCTGGGGAATCATGATTCGAAATCCCCGGATTCAAAAGGGGGCTCTCGAGGAAACCCCTTTTTATCAGACATTCGCGATGCTGATGCGTTAATCCATGTGGTCCGTTGCTTTGAAGATAACAACGTCTTCCACATTAATGCTTCTGTAAATCCAACTCGCGACATAGAAACGATACGCCTTGAGCTCATCCTTGCCGATTTAGAGAGTCTGGAACGAAGAAAAGCCAAGCTCTCCGGGATGGTAAAAGGCGGCGACAAAACCTCGAAACACGAGAGTGCGCTTCTTGATACCCTAAGCGAATTCTTTTACAACGGCAAAACGGCCTCCCAAGCATGCGCAGAAGCCGAATTCTCTCAAGATGACGTGGATCTCCTTAAAAAGCACCTTGACTTCTTATCGTGGAAACCGGTCATCTATGTGGCAAATATCTCGGAAAAAGACCTGAATAATCCTTCCGGGAACAAATACTGCAACGAAGTCTATGCGGCCGCAACATCTGAAAACGCGGAGGCTCTCGCAATTTCCGCTCTCCTTGAATCGGAGTTGGCAACCTTCGCAGAGTCGGAACGTCGCGAGTATTTAGCAGGGATAAACACGCAGGAGACCGATCTTGACCGCCTCATCCAAAAAGCCTTCGATCTGTTAGGACTAATGACTTTCTTTACAGCGGGCCCTAAAGAAGTCAAGGCTTGGACCATTCGCAAGAACACCAGGGCCCCTCAAGCTGCCGGCACAATCCACTCAGACATTGAACGCGGCTTTATTAAGGCTGATGTCATAACATTTGATCATTACATTTCTTATGACGGTGAAAAGGGCGCTCGCGAAAAAGGGCTCTTCCGACTCGAAGGGAAAGACTACATCATGCGCGATGGGGATGTTGTCAACTTTCGCTTTAACGTATAATTGTTCATCCTCTGCATGAGACATCCAACAATTGGGAACACTCTCAACAGATGCTTGCGGTGTGTCTCATCCTTGAGAATCCGTTATTATTCTTTCCACGCCCCATGAAGGAGGGTTGTTATTTGAGCGTCCATCAGCCTGCACAACCCCTGCCGTTTAGTCAATCCCGCGCACACTATACAGACATCCTTGGCATGCACAGGTTGCAGCGCCGTCTGCGCGTTCTTATCGCCAGCCAAACACATCGCCAGCACATCCTGCTCTGCATTGGCAGCGACCGGTCTACCGGCGATTCCCTTGGACCCCTTACCGGCACAAAGCTTGATGCCTTAGCTCCGGCTAACATTAGCATCCTTGGCACACTTGATAATCCGATTGACGCCCATAATCTTGAAGCAACGATGTCAGCCATAGCCGAACGTTTCCCAAACCCCTTTGTGATCGCCCTTGATGCAACCCTTGGACAAGCCCAATCCGTTGGTTATATTACGCTTTCTCTCGGTTCTTTCCAGCCTGGCACAGCGGGAAGAAGGCGATTGCCCTATGTTGGCGACATCCATCTGACTGGCGTGGTCAATACCAGCAGTCCTTTGCACACCCTGGTTTTACGCGGAACCAGGCTGAGCCTCGTGTGGCGCTTGTCTGATTATCTATGTGATATGTTTGAATCCATTCCATATTACCAGATATATCGCCCATAAGCCTTCCGCACGCTGCTGTCTCAGGCAAGCTTCGCTTGCAAGGCGGCACAACGGGGAATCACCCGCAGGCCGACGCCTCGGCCAGGCACACACCTTGCCCAACTCTTCACAAATCCTTCTCAGAGATCTCCCGAATCATTCCGTATCGCGAAAGCTCCCTGTTGACAGGGCCCCTGTTTTGCCATAAATGAATCGTACATATTCATGTTGTTCCGTCAGCCCCAGGCAAAACACATAGCGTGCCGCACACAAAAGCCAGAAACAGAATGCACGACTCCAAAACCATGAGGTGCGTCCAACTCTTAAATCCAGGGGATCTGATAAACAAACACGAAGCGAGAAGGTCAAATCATGTTCCACGTGGAACCCTTGGTCAAATGCAACCGTTTCCTTGAACAGGATTTGTCGGCATCCACACTTTATTGTCTTATGCGTTCCGGATCCTAGGCTCTGTTGCAGATCTGGGTTTCTGCTGTTTGGCTCCTCACTTCTACGCTCTGGATTCCGGCTTATGGATTGGGTCATTATGACCCATTGCTGAAGGATATCAGCATGGCTGAAGGATGTCGGCACGACTGAAGGATGTCGGCACGACTGAAGGATATCAGCACGACTGAAGGATACCGGCACGACTGAAGGATATCAGCACGACTGACGGATACCGGCACGACACGCTGCGTCTTCAGGCCCTCCCAGCCTAAGCCTCTGGTGATACTTGGGCTGGCAGACCCGCGTATATCCCACTGAAGGATCATCTGTCGTCGGCTCTTCCTGTCATCATGTCGAAATCCTTGTCATCCACTAACGCGGGCTCTGCCCGCAAGTATCCAGTATTCAGGATTCAGAATTCAGAATGTGGCTTTTCTTGTTTTTTATTGACGCTTCGCGTCTATAAGGTACTAAATTTATTTTGACGCGACGGCGTCCTAGATGTCTATTCTTCTTCATTTCGTTGTCGCAAAGGAGGGAACCCCGCGATTGTGATCCATTCTATTTGGACAGCACGACTTCTGCCAAGGCGGCTAAAGCCAGGAGGAAAACGCCGTTCTTTTGCTACGTGTTCCGAACCCTTCTTCATGCTGAATGGTGAATAGAAGATTCCGAATGCTGTTTTTCAATCTACTCATAGTTTATCTTCATGCATTTTATCATGCTGTTTAACATGCAAATACCATTGTGGTTCGCATGTCGACATTCCACCCATGATTGTACATTTGCGTCGTCGAAAATTTCCCGGCAGGGCATTTCAACCAGTCATCATATCGCCAATATTTTGTATCCAGCACGAGCCTCATATCGCCTCAAAATGTTCCGAGGATCAAAACCACATGAGGGATGGTTACATTATAACCAACTCCACGGAGATTCTGAGGCTAAAACCCTGTGGAATATCACTTCACGCCGACACCATGCTCACCCAAACCCCCTGTATTCCGTCTCCCATAACAAAAAAGCAATCGAAAGATGCGTCTCCGGTATTCTAATGCGGTCTTCGACCGCAAGTATCCAGTATTCAGGATTCAGGATTCAGAATGTGGATCTCGTCTTTTTTATTGATGTTGTTGCAACCTAACGCGGGCTACGCCCGCAAGTATCCAGGAGTCAGGAGTCAGGAGTCAGGAGTCAGAATGGTTCAGGATACTTCGAGTGTATGCTTCCAGCAACTTACTAACTTCACCCAGAAGAGAAGCTTCCTCAGTGACATCATAATACCCGAGATCCTTTGACAGAATCAGATAATATCGGCATTCCTCAACCGATCCCTGCTCAAGAATCAAGAACCTCACAGAACAGATTGCAACACTGGAGGAGGATGCTTCGGTTGGAGATATCCTGTCCACAGTAACTCATCCGCTGAAGGTTAATGGCAAGAGATTTCGCGGACTCGATGTTACCGGTAAGGATCTGGCGTTGCTGCAGGCTGTGGCAGATCCCAAATATAATGTTGATGCCATTACAAACAAACAATTGCAGGCGGCACTCGGTACCAAGGCATGGGCCAATGGACTTTCGAGAAAAAGTTTGTCCGCACGGATCAGCCGCCATCTTCGCTTATTGAGAGAACACGGGATAATCAGGAAACCCCCCCATCAACACAGATACATGCTCACGGATAGGGGTCGATTATTAACCACCGCAATCAACCAGTTCCTTGGAGCCAAAGTCTCTGAGTTGGCTCACCTCGTAGCTTGATTATCTTGTTCTTTTTTGACGCTTCGCGTCCGTAAGGGACTAAGTGACTAATCTGTTTCCTCAACACGGGATACTGAAGGCCTTGCCTGGCGTTTTTCTATCTTCCCGCGGCGTCTGTTTTCCCTGAGTGTTTCTAACCTACAATTCTTTCGTTCCACGTGGAACGACCTTTGCATCTCATTGAGTCTCTGAATATGTAAAAGACCGAATCCTGGATCATCAGGTTCGGTCGAATTTCTATCATCTGGTTCCACGTGGAACCAGATACCCCTACCTATTATCTCTAGTACCTTACAGACGCGAAGCGTCAATAAAAAACAAGAGGTCCACATTCTGAATCCTGAATACTGAATCCTGAATGCTGAATCCTGAATGCTGAACCCTGAATACTTGCGGTCGAAGACCACATTAGTCGCTTAGGTTGCAACAACATCAATAAAAAACAAGAAAATCCACATTCTGAATCCTGAATACTGGATACTGGATACTGGATACTTGCGGGCAGAGCCCGCGTTAGTTTTATTATTTCATACAGAGAGGCTCCATCCATCCATGAGTCTCTCAAGGTCTTCTCTCGTGAAATACTCGATTTCGATTTTCCCTTTTGTTGCTGTGCCTTTAAGCTTAACTTTAGTCTGAAAACGAGAACACAATTGCGCTTCAAGGTCATTCAAATAGTTGTATTCTTTAACCGGTGTAACTTTTTTTGTGATAATAGGGGCAGGCTCTCTAAATCGCATTTTGATCATCTCTTCCAGCCTTCTCACAGACAGCCCCTCCCTGATGATACGTCGTGCCATGAGTATCTGTTCATCGACATCCTCCATGCTAAGCAAAACTTTTGCGTGGCCAAGGGATATAAACTCGTTGCTGATCATTTTTAGGATCTCTTCTGGCATTTGCACAACCCTGAGGAGGTTCGTGATCGTTGATCTGCTTTTGCTAACACGATTTGCTATTTCTTCCTGTGTCAATCCATAGTCATCAATTAATCTTGCATATGCCATACCCTCATCTACCGGAGAGAGGTCGTCGCGCTGGATGTTCTCTATGAGCGCCTTCTCTGTCATGTTCTGGCTATCGCATTCATCGAGCACGATGCAGCTGATGTCCTCAAGTCCCGCAATTTGCGCCGCCCTGAATCTGCGTTCTCCGGCAATAATGTAGTATCGCATGCCATTAGGATAAACGAGTATGGGTTGAAGCAGTCCGTGTTCGCTGATCGAATGCGCAAGCTCTCTTAGCTTCTCTTCATCAAACTCCTTTCGGGGTTGTCCCGGGTTTGGATCAAGGTCGGCCAGCGGTATTTCCTGAATCTCTCTCATTGGTACAGCCGAATCACTAATAAGGGCCCCAAGGCCTCTCCCAAGCCCCTTTTTAGGCAATACCTTCGACACGTTCAAGCACCTCCTTCGCGAGTTCGCGGTAGACGTCCGCCCCGCGTGACTTCGGATCATAAATAATTATAGGCACACCGTGACTAGGTGCTTCGCTCAATCGAATGTTGCGAGGCACGATCGTCCTAAACACTTTGTCTCTAAAATGATTCTTGACCTCATCAACAACTTGAATAGATAAGTTTGTCCTGGCATCAAACATCGTTAGGAGAACCCCCATGATTTCAAGTTCCCGATTGATAGATCTGCGAACGCGATCTAATGTTTTCAACAAGAGTGTTACCCCCTGAAGAGCATAAAACTCGCATTGTATAGGAATCAAAACATGGGTAGCGGCACATAGAGCATTTAATGTTAGAAGGCCTAGTGAAGGTGGGCAATCAATGATGATGAAGTCGTATGAATCGGCAATAGGATAGAGCGTGGAAGCGAGTCTTCCCTCCCTGTTGATTTCAGCAACCAGCTCGATCTCAGCCCCTGCAAGCTCGATGCGTGCCGGTGCTACCCAGAAGTTTGGAAGTCCGGAATCAACAATGACATCTTGAACGGGCGTGTTGTTAATCAGGCAATCATAAATGCACTTCGTCAATTTCTGCTTAGCGATTCCGGATCCTGTGGTCGCGTTGCCCTGTGGATCAAGGTCAATCAAAAGGACAGAGCATCCTTTCTCAGCGAGGCTTGCGCTTAAGTTCACAGCGCTTGTCGTTTTTGCCACGCCACCTTTTTGATTTGCAATGGCAATAATGTTGTTCAAAAAAACCCCTTCTTTCATGTGAACCCCTTTTCCATTTCATAGTAACAAATTTCATGATAAAATGGAAGCGTTTTGTCAAAATTCGCAAGGATCTCGGTGATATTTATCCTCTAGTCTTTCCAAAACTTTGTTTTTTGCTGGATATTCTGTTTTATACCGCTTATTCAGAAGGCAATCTGCGTCTCTCTTGTTCCAAATAGATCAGCAACACAGAGATGTCTGCCGGATTAACTCCGCTGATTCTCATCGCCTGTCCAATGTCCATAGGTCGAACCTCCTTGAGTCTGGCTTTTGCCTCATTAGCCAATCCATATATTTCATCATAGGGAAGGTCGTGTGGCAATTGTTTGTTTTGCATGCGTTTACAACGATTGATCTCTTCCTCCTGCAACTTAATATATCCTTGATATTTTATTCTGCAGTACGCCTCTTCGATGATTTCTCTTTCTTGTTCTGCACATCCGTCGGCAGTATCTCCGGCGATATGCTTTGTAAGCTTTTGGGCTTCCTTAGGTGTCATCTCCGGCCTTTTAAGCAGCTCTGTCATCCTAAGTCCGCTACGCAAGGCGGTGCTTCTTACCCCTGCCATTATCTCGGCCACTCTTTCATCTTTCGGAGAAAACACCGTGTTATGCCATAGCTCCTCTATCTTCTCAAGCCCCTCTGTCTTTTTCTGAAACCGGACCCATCTTTCCTCCTTAACCAGTCCGAGTTTCCGACCCCTTTCTGTCAATCGTATGTCCGCGTTATCACTGCGTAAGGATAAGCGGTACTCCGCTCGCGATGTAAGCAATCGATAGGGTTCCATGATCTCCCGATTTACCAAATCATCAATGAGCAACCCTAGGTATGCTTCGTATCTGTTAAGGATAAATGGAGGTTTCCCTTCGACTTTTAGTGCCGCGTTAATTCCTGCGATTATTCCCTGTCCCGCAGCTTCCTCATAACCGGACGTCCCATTGACCTGGCCGGCTGAAAACAGCCCGGGCCAGTCTTTGAGCTCCAAAGCTAAGCTTAGTTGAGAAGGCCCAATACAATCGTATTCGATCGCATATCCGGGCTTGAGCAATTGTGCTTGCTCCAAGCCTGGAATGCTCTTCAAGATCTCAACTTGTATTTCTTCCGGCAGACTTGTGGATAGCCCCGCTACATATAGTTCCGGCAAATCATACCCTTCCGGTTCAAGGAAAATCTGATGGCTTTTTCTTTGTGCAAAGCGGACGACTTTATCTTCAATTGAGGGGCAATAACGTGCGCCAACACCTTCTACGACACCAGTAAACATTGGCGCTCTATGCAGATTTTCACGAATTATCTCATGAGTCTTCTCCGTTGTATACCCGAGATAACAAGGTCTCTGTTTCAAGGTGTCTCGACCCCAAAACATACTCTCCACCGGCAAAAACGAAAACCGCCTTGGCACATCATCACCTGTTTGCACCATAAATGCATCATAATTTACATCACTTCTGAGAATGCGTGGGGGCGTTCCTGTTTTAAACCGCCTCATGGCAATACCCATCTCTGACAACTGTTTTGGTAAATCAGTCGCTGCCATTTCACCGGCGGGGCCTCCATCATAGACGATATCTCCAAGGATTATTCTTCCACGCAAAAAAGTCCCACCCGTTAAAACGACTGCCTCTCCTCTATATAATGCCCCCGATGTTGTTATCACACCGCGAACACCGTGTTCTTCTAAATGCAGGCTATGAACAATCGCCTGTCGAATGACAATATTTTCTTCCTGGGCAATAACCATCTTCATCGTTTTCTGATAGGCATTCTTATCACTTTGAATGCGTATCGCTTGTACTGCCGGTCCCTTTCCTGTATTCAGTTTCCTGGCTTGTAATGAGGTTTTGTCCGCAACAATAGCCATTTGTCCGCCCAATGCATCAATCTCCCGCACGACATTTCCCTTCGCTGGGCCTCCCAATGACGGATTGCAATACATAAAAGCCACTCGGTCCCAGCTCATCGTTAAGAGTAACGTGCTATGCCCCATCCGGGCTGACGCAAGCGCTGCCTCACAACCAGCGTGCCCGGCACCAATGACGATAACGTCAAAACTTCCAGCAGAGTATATGTACACTTGAGACCCACTTCCTTTTCAAATAAACTTCTTTTCCCACATCAATCCTTCAGGATTCCGACAGCTCTCTGACAAAGTTCCGACAGAACCCCGACAGGGTTCCGACAGAACCCCGACAGGGTTCCGACAGAACCCCAACAGGGTTCCGACAGAGTTCCGACAGCGCTCCACCAGAGTTCCGACAGCTCTCCGACAGGGCTCCGACAGGGCTCCGACAGGGCTCCGACAGAGTTCCAACGGTGTTCCGACAGTGCCCTGACAGCGCCCCGTCAGCGGTTCATCAGCCATACATAACCTCTGCTTCTGCCTCTGCTTTTCTGCAGATAGTTTCCTTCTTCTCCTAGAATACAACGCCAAATCACATAGTGCAAGTGACGGCAACAAAACGATCATCATGACATGAGAGACCACATATGTAGTACAAAATCGTGACATTTGTCATTTATATAATGACAATCGTCATCTACACAAACCATTTTACAAAGGATATCATTATGGTTGTCCACAAGTTTAAATATTTTATTTTAGGAAGGTGACATATCATGTCGATTCAAATCTGGGAACCTCAACCCAAAAAAGAAAAGGTTAAGGTCAGTATCAACAGAACCTTGAAGCTCAACAACGTTTTAATCAGAGAAATCTCCCCCAAGGAACTCAACAATGAAAATCAGATTTTCAACCAGATGTGTGTCTTTATCCAGAATAAAGGCGCAACAACAGTCGGACCCGTCATTACCTATTCGCGAGCAGAAAGAGACGCCGACGGATTCACAAAGACAAGTAAAAGTATCATGATTCAAGTATCCCAGGAAATAGAACCAGACGACCCTTATCAATATGAAGACTCAATCCGGGTAGGAGGGTGCTTATACGCCAGATTCAGCGAAAAATTGGAAAACCTTCCATACGCCTATGATAAACTTGGCGTTTACGCTTTCGAAAACGATTTGCGCTTAAACGGTGTTAGCTATACCATCTCTCTCAACTCTTTTGGCACCAAACTGATTGCCGATATCTTCATGCCTTTTGAACGGCTTGTCTCAGAACGCCTTGTCTAATGCGGTCTTCGACCGCAAGTATTCAGGATTCAGTATTCAGGATTCAGAATGTGGATTTTCTTGTTTTTTATTGACGCTTCGCGTCTGTAAGGTACTAAGAACCCCTGCGCCCCTTGATCTCCTGCTACTCATTTCCCAATACAAAATCTCGCGAATATGCTTTCCACCACATCCTCCCTTACCACATGCCCCGTAACAAGCGAAACTTCTTCTAGCGCTCTTAAAACATCGATGGAAACAAGGTCAACAGGAACGCCTTCATCAAGAGCCGTCAACGCGTTATCCACATAAAGAAGCCCGCTTCGGACAGCCTCAATCTGGCGTGTATTCGCCAAAAATGGCTGTCTATACATATCAAATTGCTCTATAAATCGTTTTCTTAATTCCGTCTCTAATTTCTCAAATCCAATCCTCTCTTTTACGGAAAAAGGTATCCCAATCTCTTCGAAATCCTTCTCTTTGTCTGCTTCTACAAGATCAAACTTATTCATTAAGATAATGGTTTTTTCCGCATACTTTTTCAGTATCTCGAATTCCCTTACTGTAACCATATCCCTTACTGTAACCATATCACTTACTGTAACCTTTTCCCTTGCTGTAACCGATTCCCTTACTGTAACCGATTCCCTTGCTCTAACCGATTCCCTTGCTTTAACCGATTCTCTTGCTCTAACCGATTCCCTTGTTACAACCCTACCTGGCCCGTTTTCTTGTTCGGTTCCCAAACTCGCGTCAACCATATACAAAACCACATCCGCTTGCTCTAAAGCCTTCATGGTTCTTTCAATACCAAGAATTTCTATTGGATTCTCGCTTTCCCTCAATCCCGCCGTATCGATCAAATGCAGCAGCAACCCCCCGAGGTTCGCAGATTCATGGATTTCATCTCGTGTCGTCCCCGGAATGTCGGTAACGATAGCGCGTTCTTCACCCAACAACGCGTTGAGAAGACTCGATTTGCCTACATTGGGGGCTCCGACAAGTATTGTCCTAATCCCTTCTCGAATGATTTTGCCTGTTTTGCTTCCACGCAGCGTTTCCGCCATAGCATCACGGATATGAAGGAGATCTTGTCTCAGAGCTTCTGTCTGAAGAAGATCCACATCCTCTTCCGGGAAATCAATATTTGCCTCAATTGAAGTCAGGATATCTTTAAGCTTTTCCCTCAGCGCAGTGACCGTCTCAGATACGATACCATCCAGCTGAGCAAGCGCCAAATCAGCGGAAAGCTCATTTTTCGAGTTGATGAGATCAATGATCGCCTCTGCTTGAACCAAATCTAATTTGCCGTTTAAAAAAGCCCGTTTGCTGAATTCTCCCGGTAGCGCGAGTCGTGCGCCACATCGACAACAGGTTTCCAGAACCCTTTTGACAACAACCATACCACCATGACAATTAATCTCTACAACAGTCTCCCCGGTGAAAGATCCGGGGGCCCTCATTCTCGTTACCAAAACCTGATCAATCTTTTTCTCTCCGTCGCAGAACCAGCCTAAACACAAAACAGACACGTCCCCCCGCATCCATGCCGTGGAACGTGTCTGAAAACACCGCTCGATAATCTCTTCCGCTTGATTGCCACTCATACGAATCAAATGCAACGCCGCCTCACCCGGGGGCGTCGCCAATGCGATAATCGTCTCATCAAACGCTTCCATATCGTCTCAAATCTTCGCGCGTTTCGGCGAAATAACCACACGCCGATTCGGTTCCTGGCCTTCACTGTAAGTTGACACCGTCGCATCCTCCTGCAAAGCCACATGGATCATCCGACGTTCTTGGGGGCTCATGGGCTCAAGAACGACACGGCTACCTGTTTTTCGCGCCTTATCCGCTAACTTGTTCGCCAACCTAGACAACGTCTCTTCTCGCCGTTTGCGATATCCTTCTATATCGACAATGACACGCTTTCGTTCATTCATCATCTTGGATATCGCTAAATTCGTAAGATATTGAATCGCCTCCAGTGTGTCGCCACGCCGCCCTATGAGCATCCCCAGCTCTTCCCCGGAAATGTTCACTGCATGCTGATCCTCATTTTTAACAACCTCGAAAGACGCCTTTATATCCATTGCCTCAATGAGTTCCTGAAGAAACTTGCACGCCAAATCCCCTACGGCTTCTTCACTCCCGCTTTTGTGTCGGTCTCCTTCCGCAGACGCTATGCTGTCTCGTATACTTTCCAAAGTGGAAATCCTAACACGTGCCATCTTCATGCCGAAAAGACCCAGAAACCCTCTGCGGCCTTCTTCTTCGAGAACCTCGATTTTTGCTTGTTCCCGATTAATTCCTAGTTCCAGCAATCCGCTCTCAATAGCATTTTCTACTGTTGAGGCAATCTTTTCAACAGTCTTCATCAAAACATACCCCCCACCAAACCTTATTCCGTCCTTAGTGTTTCATCAAGTTGCCATGTCTTCGACAGCCTCAGCATCCTTCAAAGCAGCCTTTTTCTTTTTCTGCGCGTCCAGATACTTGTTTGTCAGAACTGTCTGCAATAGCTGGGCCAAGTTGTATGTGAGAAAATACAAAGCCATACCGGAAGGTAGCCCAAACATGATAAAAACGAAGAAGATTGACATGAAGATATTCATGTATTTCATGGTTCCCATCATTGGGTTTGCCGGCGCTTCAACTTCTTTGGACTTTCCTTTTGAATTCGTCACCACAGTCTTTTTTGGAGACTGTGTCATCGAAGTAATCTTCATGACCAAAAACATCGTTGCCCCAACCAAAACAGGCAAAACATAGGTACGTATTTGAGAGGGATCCCCTTTATGACCTAACTCATAAAGCTGAAAGAAAAACTTTGCGGCAGGACCCGACCCATAATCATGAGACAGCAACATCCTATAGAAACACCAGATAATTGGTAACTGGATAAGCATAGGCAAACATCCTGAAGCCGGATTGATTTTTCTACGCTTATAGAGTTCCATGATCTTCTGATTATAAAGCTCTTTGTTGTGACCATACTTTTTCTGTAGCTTTGCTTGAATCGGCTGCACTTCAGCCATTTTTCGCATTGAGACTTGTTGTTTCCAGTTTAGCGGAAATACCAGCAATTTAATAATAATGGTAAACATAACAATAGCTATCGCATAAGAAGGAAACCCCAATACTTCTGTGAACGCTTTCAGGGCATCCAGGATATAACTCATCCCTGCAATAAACATGTTCTGTTTTTTCTGTTCGGGTTCCGTCTGTTGTTCGGGTTCCGTCTGTTGTTCGGGTTCCGTCTGTTGTTCGGGTCCCGTCTGTTGTTCCGGTTCCGTCAGTTGTCCCAAGTCCGTTTGCTGCCCGGGTTCCGCCTGTTGCCCCGTTTCTGTTTGCAACTCCGGTTCACCTTCAAGCTCTGCCAACAAAACAGGGGTACTCGCAAAAGCCTCATTGACCGGCCCTTCCGAAGCAAAAACAATCGCGACAAAAACCATCAGCGTCAACAGAGACGCCAGCCCGATCTGATAGGGTTTAAGAATTCTCTTCTTCACATTTATCCTCCTCAAACAGGATCATAACCGCCAGGGTGAAAAGGATGACACTTAAGAATTCGGCGGGTCGCTTTCCACAGACCTTTGCCGAATCCGTACTTCCTAACAGCTTGAATCGCATACTCTGAACATGTGGGATAGAAACGGCAACTCGGCGGTTTCATTGGCGAAATGAACTTTTGATAAACTCTGATTACAGCAATAACCATTTTGGAAGGATACTCCCTCATCACACGATTCCTCCCCTTCTCCAAATATTCCAAAGGGTTTTCTCGACATCCCGATAGGTTGCGTTTACAATCGCTGCCCGCGCAATACATATCATCAAACAAGGCCGAATAAATGAAGGCACCTTGAGACGGACAACTTCTCGCATAAGTCGTTTTGCTCTGTTTCTTTGGACAGCGTTGCCAACCTTTTTGGAAGCAATGAATCCAATTTGACTATTTCCGTTCGTGAATTGCCCGGTGGACTTGTCCACACACAGATACACGACAACTAACGGTGAAACATAGCGGAAACCCTTCGCAAAGACTTTTTTATACTCCTGTTTTTTATGGAGCCGAAGTTGTCTTTTCAGCATACATCAAACAACCGTAAGACGTCGACGTCCTTTCAGGCGACGTCTTTTCAGAACCTTACGGCCGCCCGGAGAACTCATTCTAGCCAAAAAACCATGCACACGTTTATGTCTTCTATTTTTAGGCTGATATGTCCTTTTCATGTTACACCTCCCTGAACTCAAGTTATCCAACAAATTAAACATAGAGATCAGTAGCCTCTTGCTATTAACAAATTATACTCCATTCAAAAATCATATGTCAAGGCTCCTACCAAGGTTAAATTGTGATTCATATTTGATCTTCAGTTGATATTCATCTATTATTATGGTTATGCTCTAACATAATCCAATCGCAAAGAAAGGAAGTGGCCTTTTGAAAAAAGGATATCCTGTTTTAGGCTTTTTTGCCGTTTTCACAATTTTATGCTGGCTTGCCACACCCGCTCTCAAGGAAGTCTCTTTTCTAACAGAACTCTCCCAACTGTTCGCCGCTCTCGCCCTCGTCGGATTCTCTTGCGCGTTCTTTATTTCGACACGCCATCCCATGCTCGACACCCTTTTCAACGGTCTCGATAAAAGCTATACCGTTCATAAATGGCTGACCATAACTTCCGTTTCCCTTGTTATAACACACCTCATCACCCTGAATTTAGGCCGTCACATGGGAACCGGTAGGACTCCTGGCATGACCCCAGGCAGAACCCCAGGCATGACCCCAGGTTTGGAAGGAGAACACCTTTTTGTTCACTTAGGCATACCTAGCCTTATTCTATTCGTTGCTCTGATTTTAATTGCTCTGCTGGTAAAAAAATGGGACTATCAGAAATGGAAAACTATCCACAAAATTATGATCATCCCCTATATCATTGGCCTGATACACTATTACGGATCCTCCGTCTATGGTTCTTTCAATTTTGAGACCTTCGGTGTTTGGCTAAATATCATGAACCTTATAGGGATTCTATCCGCTATCTACAGTCTTTTCCTTTATGAGAATATCGCCTTTCCCTTCCGCTACACAATAACAAACCTTCAAACTGTTTCCAAAGGAACCCTTGAGATTACCGGCAAGACAACAAGTAAAGGAATTCCCTTTCAACCGGGACAATTTACTTTTCTAAAGGTTCTTCCCAACCGAAAGACCCCATCACAAAAACCATTTTATTTTCCCTCCCACCCTTTCACCATAAGCAGTTCCCCCGCAACAGACGAAACATCCAAAGGAACCATTCAATTTACAATCAAAAACCTTGGTGACCATACCGCGACCTTAATAAATTCTCTCGAAACCGGTCACGAACTTGTTCTCACAGCATCCCATGGCACGTTCGACTATACAAAAGGCAGCAAGAATCAAATATGGATCGCCGGAGGCATCGGTGTCACCCCCTTTAGAAGTTTTTATCAATCGAACATTCCAGAAAACGTCTTCATCGACTTCTTTTACTGTTATCACGGCGAAGAAGAAGGCGTCTATCTGGATGAAATGAGAGCTCTCAAAAAAGACAATCTCCGCATCCATCTCATTGACGATACGAAGCAAGGGTTTTTGACCATTGATATGATCAAAGAAACGATATCCCTTGAAAACCCTGTGGATATCTTCTTTTGCGGCCCCAAACCCATGCGTGAAAGCCTTAAGAAAAATCTACAATCCAGCTCTCTTCATGTTTTGGGTTTCCACTATGAAGAATTTCAATTCGGAAGATAAGATTTTTATAAGGAAATATATGGGAAACTCGTGGCCATGCCACGAGTTTCCTTGTGCACAACCTGTTTACGTTATTGCCTACCTTGAATAATCCTGTTGATAAACCGTGCAAAACTTGTTATGATAGAATCCACATCCTAGAGAGAATCTTTGCTTACCCTATTAATCATTTTTTTTTGATACTTATACACATTCACCCTACAAAGGAGGCTTTGTCATGGTTTCGTCCCCAAATCCGCATCACGAAAACTATCTGGATTCTCTATGGACAAGCATTCTATCTTCCCTCAAAGGAGAAATGCAACCGGCAAGTTTTGATACTTGGCTATCCTCTGCACAGCTCACGGACTACAAGGACAATATTCTCACCATTACCGTCGCCAACGATTTCTGTAAAGAATGGATTGAAGATCGCTATTTCCGTTTAATCAAAAACATCGCTCAAAGCATTCTACGTCGCCCCATTTCTCTGGTTTTCAAAGTCAGTAACAGCTTTGACATTCCCAATGATGCTGTTTCCCTTGCCCCCTTGGTTTCTCTTAACCCCAAATACACCTTTGATACCTTTGTCATCGGCAATGGGAACCGTTTCGCTCACGCCGCCGCCTTGGCTATCGCCGACTCTCCCGCCAAATCCTATAACCCTCTCTTCCTATATGGTGGCAGCGGATTAGGCAAAACCCATCTCATGCACGCCGTCGGTCACATGATCCACAAAAAATATCAGCATATGAAAATAGCTTATGTCACCGGAGAGCAATTCACCAACGAACTCATTGATTCCATCCGGTATGAAAAACAAGTGGAATTTCGTAACACCTACCGCAAAGTCGATGTTCTCCTCATTGACGACATTCAGTTTATCGCCGGCAAAGAAGGTACCCAAGAAGAGTTCTTTCATACCTTCAACACACTCTATGAAGCCAGCAAACAAATCATCATCTCCTCTGACCGCTCACCGCGCGAAATTCCCACCTTGGAAGAGCGTCTACGTTCCCGCTTCGAATGGGGTCTCACCACCGATATCAACCCGCCTGACTACGAAACACGCATCGCTATATTGCGCAAAAAATCTCAAATTGAGCAATTCGTTATTCCTGAAGAGATCATCAACTTCATCGCGTCAGAAATCCAAACCAACATCCGTGAACTCGAAGGAGCCCTGATTAAAATAGCGGCTCACTGCAAAATGAGTGAATCTCCTGAATCTCACCAAGAACCCATGACTCAAGAAAAAGCCTCCGCGCTCCTCAAAGATATGCTCCCTCAAAGCAATATCAATATTTCCGGAGAGACCATTCAAAAAATCGTTGCTGATCATTACAATATGACGGTCCAGGAACTCAAACAAAAAAAACGCACCCGTTCCATTTCCTTTCCTCGTCAAGTAGCTATGTATCTGTGCCGTAAACACACCGAATTATCCTTACCGGCCATCGGGGATCTCTTTGGTGGTCGCGACCATACCACTGTTCTTCATGCTTACGAAAAAATTAACCAACTGCGCAGTCAGGATCCCTTCGTAGAACGCAGTATCAATGAGATCATTAACAAATTCAGAATCCCCTAGTACTCCGTCTTATCCATGACACTCCCGCGTTTTTCCACAGTTTATTAAGAAATTATTCTTGTCCAGAATCCCAGCCATTAAAGCATCCAAGTATGATATTCACAATTCATACATAGATACTACGGCTACGACGAAATATCTTAATAATAATGTATCGGAGGAAATCATGAAAATCTATCTTTCCAAATCAGCTATCCTACAAGGTGTCCAAACCGTTCAACGGGCTGTTCCTCTTAAGAGTCCCATGCTTACCCTGCAATCCATTCTATTAACAGCCTTGGATAATCGCATAACATTCGCGGCGACTGATATGGAAATAGGTATTCGCTATAGCCATGCTGCTGAAATCGAAGAAGAAGGGTCTGTACTATTGCCGGCAAAACTTCTCTTCGAAATCATCCGACGTTTACCGGAAGATATTATTGAATGTGAGAGTAAAGGACGAAACTTCATTCTTCGATATGGTGACGCCGACTTTACCATCAACGGTTACGATCCGGAAGAATACCCGGAAATCGGCGGTTTTATTCCCACAACAACGATGACACTACCAGGGAAGATCCTTAAAAAGTTCATACAGCAAGTCTATTTTGCCAGCAAAATTGACGAGGAAAGCGGAAACATCTTTTCCGGTATCCTTCTGGAAATACAAGGCGAAAACCTGACTTTAGCTGCCACAGATACCCATCGTATGGCAGTCAACACAGGTAACTTTTCAACGACAGGGCGGAATCCCGGAGGAAATGTCGTAGAACTTGTGCCAAAAACCAAACAAAGCTGGATCATTCCAAACAAATCCATGATGGAAATAAGCAGGCTTCTTCGAAATGACGATGAAGTCACGATTGAAGGTCATAGAGAATCGGCGAGGATAAACTTTAAATTTAGTGATACCGAAGTACTAACACGCCTTATAAATGGTCAATACCCGAATTATAAACAAGTTATCCCCAATCAGAGTGGCAACACAATTATTTTTACAAGGACTGTTCTGTTGGAAGCGGTTGAACGCGCGGCTCTCCTTTCAAAAGACGCCTATCTCAAAACCAGCATCCTCCGTTTTCAGATAGAAGACGGCCAGATCATTATTAACCAAGCCGCGGAGATGGGAAAAATCTTCGAAAAGATTCCCATCGAATATTCAGGAAACACGATGATTGTCACCTTTAACCTCCGCTACATCATCGACGCGCTAAAAAACATCGAAACAGAGAAAGTCTCTATGGAAATAGCGAGTCCGTATTCTCCATGCATTTTTCGACCGTATGAAAGCGAAGAAGATGAGAATTATATAAGTCTTGTCCTCCCGCTAAGGCATTAAGAGAGAAGATCGTGCAAATATATAATCTTGAAATGAGAGACTTTCGTAACTACAAAGAAGAATATATTGAATTCTCCCCCGGGGTTAACGTGTTTATCGGGAACAACGGGCAGGGAAAAACAAATCTTCTTGAAGCTGTTTATTATTTATCCGTAGGCAAATCACCGCGAATCAAATTACAGACAGACCTCATACGTTGGGGTTGCGAAAAATTCTCCTTGAAAATGTCTTGTCAAAGCATAGATCGCTCATTGACAATGGAAAGTTATATGAGCAAAGACAAAAAGGTATTCAAGATTAATGGCATGCCTTTAAAAAAACTGTCCGAATACATCGGAACATTAGTAACCGTCTTTTTCTATCCAGACGACTTGGAGCTTCTGAAAAAAGGCCCAACAGAAAGACGTAAATTCATCGATCAGCTCATTTCCCAAAATAAGCCTTTCTATATTCCGCTATTGAACACCTATCTCAAGATACTCAAGCAAAAAAATTCCCTTTTGCGAAATCGAGGCGATATAGCAACTCTCAAAAGTCAGTTGCAGATATGGAACGAGCAACTATTTCAAGCCGGTTGCCGTATAATCGAATATCGCCTGCTCTATACAAACGCGCTTTTAGAAAATATGGCGGAAAGTTTTCATTATCTTTTTGGAGAGAATCAGGACCTGGAGATTATCTACCAATCCTGTGGGAAAAACGGCTACAATGAAATCATTGAAAATTTCCAACGACAACTTGAAAAAAATATAGATATTGAGATTGATCAAAGAACCGCACTATATGGTCCTCACAGAGATGATATCTTGGTACTTCTTAACGGGCGGTCGGCCAGATATTTCGCCTCACAAGGACAACAGAGAGCCCTTGTCTTAAGTATGAAGTTGTCAGAAATGGAAATAATTATAAGAGAAAAGGGCGAGCCTCCTCTTTTGCTTCTGGATGATATTTTTTCTGAATTGGATGAAATCAAACAGGATTTTCTTATGAACTATATTATTTCCGCGGGCCAACAAACGTTGGTTAGCCTAACCCATTTGGAAACGATGAAAGATATTAAGAACAACGGACAGATCTTTAGAGTTAGGAATGGTATTGTAGATAGTTAGGAGATAACATGTATTTGCATATTGGGAATAATCAAATGATCAGAGAAAACGATATTATTGCTATTGTTGACTTGAATTCAGCTCAAGTCACACAGGAAACACGTCAGGCTCTGGATGATCTTGTTCGCAAGCGGAAGAAAGATATTATTGAGGGACAAAACAAAGACAAGGCAAAAAGTCTGATTATTACGAACGATTCTCTATTTTATTCCTCAATATCGTCAGTAACGTTGATGGAACGTTCTAAAGAAATGTTGAAACGTCTCTGTAATTAAGATATAATGTTATGTGGCTATTTTTGATCGATTATTGTCAGCGTACATCTTAGGAGCTTATTACAGACAGTGTTGAACTGTCAACTGATTATGGGGGAGGTAGAACCTTGGCACTCGACAAAAACATATTTGAACCGGATACCAATTACGGATCTGAACAAATAGAGGTTCTAGAAGGCATTGAACATGTTCGTTTACGGCCCAGTATGTATATCCATGATAAATCATCACGAGGATTGCATCATTTGGTGAATGAGGTCGTTGATAACAGCATTGATGAAGCGATGGCAGGATTTTGCAACAAAATAGAAGTGACGATTCACACGGACAACAGCATCACGGTTAAGGATAACGGACGCGGCATTCCTGTTGATATACACCCCAAACATAATAAATCAGGGTTGGAAATCGCTTTGACGATGCTTAATGCCGGAGGAAAATTTAACAACAACGCTTATAAGGTTTCCGGGGGATTGCATGGAGTCGGTGTTAGTGTTGTTAATGCCTTATCACAGTGGATGAATGCGGAAGTTCGCATGAACGGTAAAAAACATTATCAGGAATATGTCCGCGGTGTTACGGTGGCGCCCCTTAAGCAAACAGGATCTTACAAAGGGGATACAGGAACGACGATCACATTCAAACCCGACGAAGAGATATTCGAAGATATTGTCTACAACTATGAGATTATGGCGGAACGATTGCTGGAACTCTCTTTTCTGAATAAAGATATTACCATAATTCTTGTTGATGAGCGAAATGATAAAAAGGACATCTATAAGAATTCCGGCGGCGTCGCTGATTTCGCGAAACAATTGAACCATAATAAAGATGTTCTCCACAGCAAACCTATTGTCCTGGAGAAAAGCCACAAAAAAACAGATGAAAACGGCAATACAACAGCCCTTATCCAAGTCGAGATTGCGATCCAATATAACACAGGTTATTCAGATATTCTTCAATCTTACGTTAACAATATTCATACTGAAGAAGGCGGAACCCATGAAGCCGGGTTCAAGTCAGCTTTAACAGCGGTTATCAACGACTATGCCCGAAAGAACGGCATTCTGAAAGATAATGACAGCAATCTTAGTGGCGACGATGTTCGTGAGGGATTGGCGGCTGTTCTCTCTCTTAAAGTTCCGGATCCGCAATTCGGAGGCAACACCAAAACCAAACTCTCCAACAGCGATGTCCAACCGGTAGTTAATGCTACCGTACGTGAAGGGTTGACAGAATTTTTCGAAGAGAATCCCAAAGACGCCAAACGTATTTCAGACAAAGCCTTGCAAGCGTATCGGGCCCGCTTGGCCGCCCGAAAAGCGCGGGATCTGAGTCGGACGAAGAATAAGCTGGAAGGTGGTCTCCCCGGTAAACTGGCGGACTGTTCCTCAAATAACGCGGAATTCTGTGAACTCTTTCTCGTTGAGGGAGACAGCGCCGGAGGTTCTGCCAAATCAGGCCGGGACAGTCGATATCAAGCCATCCTACCCTTGCGAGGCAAAATCCTCAACGTTGAAAAATCTCGTCTGGAAAAAATTCTCGACAACAAAGAAATCAACGCCATGATTACAGCTATGGGAACGAATATTGCAGACGCTTTTTCCTTCGATAAAGCCCGCTACCATAAAATCGTCATCATGACTGACGCCGATGTCGACGGCGCTCATATTCGCACATTGTTGCTGACGTTCTTCTATCGCTTCATGACGCCGCTTATCAAAGAAGGATACGTCTATATCGCCCAACCGCCACTTTTCAAAATCGAAAAAGGCAGAGGCAAAACCAAAGATGTCCAATACGCTTACAGCGATAAGGAAATGGAAAGAATCTTGAACCAGATCGGCCGTGACAACTGTGAAATCCAACGCTACAAAGGATTAGGGGAAATGAACGCTGATCAGTTATGGGAAACAACCATGAATCCCGAAACCCGTACCATTCTGCAAGTCAAAATGGAACATGCTCTTTTGGCGGAAGAATATTTCACCATCCTCATGGGAGACAAAGTTGAACCCCGTCGAAAATTCATACAAGAGAATGCTCACGCAGTGAAAAATCTTGATATTTGAGTCAAGAATTAATAGATTTAAGGAGTTGAATGGTAATGTCTATCAACATAGGCAACGGCAAAATCCTGCCGATTGAAATATCTGAAGAGATGAAACGCTCGTTCATCGATTACTCCATGAGCGTTATTGTCAGCCGTGCGTTGCCTGATGTCAGAGATGGCTTAAAACCGGTTCATCGAAGAATCCTCTATACATTCTATGAAGCGGGAATGACCCCGAACAAAGGTTACAGCAAATCCGCCCGCATGGTCGGAGATTGCATGGGGAAATACCATCCCCATGGAGATTCCTCTATCTATGACGCTTCCGTTCGCATGGCTCAGGATTTCAGCAGCCGGTATCCATTGGTTGACGGACACGGCAACTTCGGCTCTGTGGATGGAGATCCGCCGGCAGCCATGCGTTACACGGAAGCGCGCCTGGCGCCTATTGCCATGTATATGTTGGCGGATATCGACAAAGAAACTGTTGATTTCAGCCCCAACTATGATGAGCGGGAAATGGAACCGACGGTGTTGCCCGCAAAGGTGCCCAACCTTCTGATAAACGGTTCTTCCGGTATCGCCGTAGGTATGGCCACCAACATTCCGCCTCATAATTTAGGAGAAGTCGTCGATGCTGTCCTTTACCTTCTTGAAAGACGGGATCGTTCTGAAAGAAGCGGCGAAGAGGCTGTAGAAACGGACGATCAGGTCCTCAAGAAACTGATGAAATACATTAAAGGCCCTGATTTTCCAACAGGCGGTATTATCATGGGCAACGAAGGTATTATTTCCGCCTACACCACAGGGCGCGGCAGTGTTAAGGTGCGGGCCAAAGCCTCTATAGAACATATAGAGAAATCCGGCAAAATGAGGATCCTCGTTACAGAGATCCCCTTCATGGTTAACAAGGGGTTGTTGTTTGAAAAGATTGCCTCTCTTTATCAAGAGAAAAAAATCGATGGCATTGCAGCCATGCCCCGAGACGAATCCTCAAGTCGCAGCGGTATGCGGATTGTCATCGAACTGCGCCGGGACGCCAATCCTCAAGTCGTGCTCAATCAGCTCTACAAACACACACAGATGGAAGACAGTTTCAGCATCAACATGTTGTCTCTGGTGGACGGCGCCCCCCGTATCCTGACGCTTCGGGAAATGTTGGACTACTTCATAGAACATCAACGGGAAGTCATCGTCCGCCGATGCCGCTATGAGCTGAGAAAAGCCGAAGCGGAAGCTCACATCGTCGAAGGTCTGCGCAAAGCGTTGGACATCATCGACCAAATTATTGCCTTAATACGTGCCTCCAAAGATAACCAGGAAGCGAAACAAGGCCTCATAACCGAATTCCAGTTCAGTGATCTGCAAGCCCAGGCGATTTTGGATATGCCCTTGCGTCGCCTCACCGGATTGGAACGGGAAAAGCTGGAAGAACAATACAACAAGCTCATGAACGAAATCGCCTACCTCAGAGCCGTACTGGGTTCGGACAGCATGGTTCGCGAAATCATCAGAACCGAGCTCAAAGAAATCCGCAAAAAATTTGCTGACGAGCGCCGTTCACAGATCAGTATTGACGCCACCAAAATGGAGATCGAAGACCTCATAGCCCAGGAAGATGTGGTTATCACAGTAACGCATCGAGGCTACATCAAAAGATTGCCCCTGACCACATACCGCAGCCAACGTCGTGGCGGTCGGGGCGTCAGCGGTCACACCACCAGAGACAACGACTTTGTGGAGAGGCTGTTTATCACATCAACCCATCACTATATTATGTTCTTTACCACCCGGGGCCGGGTTCTGCGCTTGCGGGCCCACGAAATCCCGGAAGCCAGCCGGACGGCAAGAGGAACAGCCATCATCAACCTGCTGAACCTGTCGCAGAACGAAAAAATCGCCGCCACCATCGCCGTGGAAGATTTTGCCGAAGACCGGTATCTGCTGACGGTTACCCGGAAAGGCACCGTCAAGAAATCGCCGCTCCAAGACTACAACACACAGCGCAAAGAAGGCGTCATCGCTCTTACCCTTGATGAAGACGATGAACTCATCGGCGTTCGTTTGACCGGCGGCCAAGATAGCATTATGCTGGCCACCCAGAAAGGCCTCGTTATCCATTTCCTCGAAACAGATGTCCGGGTTATGGGCAGAACCGCCCGGGGTGTTAAAGGGATTAACCTGGCCGGCAACGACAAAGTCGTTTCCCTGGATGTCCTTGACAACTCCATCGCCGACTCCCTTGAAGTGTTGACTCTTACCGAATGGGGGTTTGCCAAACGTACCAACGCCGACGATTTTCGTCTGCAGTCCCGGGGCGGCAAAGGCATCATAGGTCACAAGATCAACGAACGGACAGGGGACCTCATCGGTATGCGTATTGTCACAGCCGAAGAAGAACTCATGGTCATATCAGAGAACGGGATTATTATTCGCCAGAGGGTTGACGGGATATCAAGAATCGGCCGCAGCGCCCAAGGGGTCATGGCCATGCGCACCGGAGAAAGCCGTGTTGTTTCCATCGCCAAGTTCGTGAAAAGCGATTACGACAGCGGCATTGAGGAAAACGGATCCGGACTGGAAGGTGCCGAGGAAGACAGCGGTATAGACGATTTTGAGGATACAGAAGATTAGTCGGAATTGAAGACTCATGAACGAACATCAAAAAACGAACAAGCGAGTTGAGCGATAAGAGATGAGCAAAGAAAGACCCTCCGAATACCGGTGGCCGAGCCCCGCCCACCGGCCCATGAACCCCGAGTATGTACCGGAGGGCAAACTACCTCCCCTTCTGCTGGCGGACTTACTCAAATGGCATGGTACCACCAGGGAAGAAGTCTTATGTGGTCCCGGAATCGGTGAGGACGCGGCGGTGATTCGCTGGCCGGAAGGGGCATATCTTGTCGCTTCAAGCGATCCAATAGTCGGGGCTCAGAAAGGCGCGGGCCATCTCCTTGTTGCGGTCAACGCCAATGACATCGCCTGCAAAGGCGGAGACCCGCGTTATTTTCTGGTTACACTTATAATCCCCCATCATAACGGTCTTGAACGAGCCCGAGCTATTATGGCTGAGATTGATGAAAGCTGTCGACGGATCGGTGTGGCTGTCGTTGGCGGTCACACCGAAATAACATCCCGCTATGCTCAACCTGTCATTGTCGGAACCATGATGGGTCCGTCACAATACAGTTACGATGCCGGCCAAACCAATCAAGGGGATGTAGTCTTGATGACCAAACACGCCGGCCTTGAAGGAATGGCCATATTAGCCGGCGACAGGCCGGATCTGCTGTCTCTATTAACGGAGCAAGAGCTCAAAACGGTTATAAAATGGAAAGAGCGTCTTTCTATCATACCCGAAGCGGCTTTAATTCGAGACTTGGCTGTCGTTATGCATGATCCGACCGAAGGAGGGTTGGTCGGAGGCATGGAGGAATTGAGTCAAGCCTGTGGCCGGGTCATACAGATTAACGAACAGCAAGTGCCTGTTTCTCCCCTGACGCGCAAAGCGGCTCGGGAATTGAACTTCGATCCGTTTAGATTGATTTCCTCTGGGGTGTTGCTGGCAGTGGTACCACAACGGTACCGGGACGAAGCCTTGCAGAGGCTTGAGAAGGCCGGAATAAATGCGGCGGTAGTTGGCGTGATGGGGGATAAGCTTGATACAAGCAAGGATACCCCTGACGGATGCAAGGATACCCCTGACGGACGCAAGGATACCCCTGACGGACGCAAGGATACCCTTGACGGACGCAAGGATATTGCCGGGGCGGTAGCCGAAGAGTTATGGAGATTGTTGGAGTTGCCGCAGTTATGATTGTTCGATGGATTTAAAGTGGGTTAGCGTGGATTAATCATCTTTTCCCAAACACGCTTCTCTTTGTGGACAGACCGAACAGTTGCCCAAGCACTGTGGGCGAAAGGCTTTAGTCATGTAGTCGGGAATTCTGCCGGCAGCTATCAAATCCTCTTGTGATATCCCTATCAAGTTCTTTTCCAGAGTCAAAAGCACATCCGGATTTTTACGTTCATCTGGGACACTCATGAAATTCTTCCTCCTGTATGTTTCTCACATACAGTATATGAGGAAGAACTTGCACAAGTTGCCTTATAAGGAAGAATCCTGAAGAATTAATATTCACAGGCGAATAGCGAACAGGGTAACCGGCTTGCTACGTTTGGCGTTGGTAGGGGTTTCCCCCTTGTTGGTTCTGCAAAGGCTGCTGCTCCGATGCAGTTTGTTGCCCATACTGAGAGGATTGCCCATAGGAAGGCTGTTGTCCATAGGAAGGCTGTTGTCCATAGGAAGGTTGTTGTCCATAAAAAGGCTGTTGCCCATAGGAAGGCTGTTGCCCATAGGATGGCTGTTGTCCATAGGAAGGTTGTTGTCCATAGGAAGGTTGTTGTCCATAGGAAGGTTGTTGTCCATAAGAAGGCTGTTGCCCATAGGAAGGCTGTTGTCCATAGGAAGGCTGTTGCCCATAATAAGGCTGTTGCCCATAGGAAGGTTGTTGCCCATAGGAAGGCTGTTGTCCATAGGAAGGCTGTTGCCCATAGGAAGGCTGTTGTCCATAGGAAGGTTGTAGCCCATAGGAAGGCTGTTGCCCATTGGAAGGCTGTTGCCCATAGGATGGCTGTTGCTCGTGTGAAGGTTGTAGCTCGTGTGAAGGTTGTTGAGCATACGGAGAGGGCTGGTTGGCGGAACTCGAATTATCCCGGTTATTTAGAATCTCTTTGGCCTGTTTCGTCGTGATTCGCTGACCTTGTTCACATACAGAACAAGCAACAAAGTATTTCCAGCCAATTGGGAAAATAGGGATAAAGAAAAGCGTAAACCATGTCCGGACTCTGTACAATTGCCATTGAGCGGTATTGTTACAATGAGAACACTGTTGGAGGCCTAAAGCTATAAGTGCTTTTACAAAAGACCTCGTACCCCAAATAATCATACAGATTCCTCCCAGACGTCAATTTAATGACATCATAGTACAGGATTCCCTTGAAGTCAAGGAAAAACAACTCAGAAAAAATAGAGGTTAGGCATCAATGCGGAGGATTCCCCATTTGCCATCCCAACAAACAAAAGCCCTTTGGTGATCAATACTCACGGCATCTTCAAAAATAGGTTCAATAACATACTTGCCATCAGTTCCTACGAAGCCCCATTTGCCATCTACCTCCATAGGAAGGGATTCTGTGATGTGTGGTGAGTATTGGTTTATACAGTGCCTGTCGGGAGCGCTATAAACGAAGTCTGTTAGAAGCCCGTCTTTGTCGGCAACAGCATACCTTTCCTCTGATATATAATTTCCGGCGTTAGGATAAGCAAGGTCTTCTCCGTGGAAATAGATTTCGCGTTGCGGATCGACATCCTCTTTGGTTATTTTGATTTCCTGTACCGGAAACAACAGTCCCTTGTTCCCGATTCCGGCGGCGACAGCTTTGCTCCAATTGTCATACATCCTAAGGGTCCCTATGGGATCTTCGGCAGTAATAACACCATATTTGCCCTTTTCCGGATCATAAACCAACATAACATCTCCACCGTAGCCATGTCCAAAATGCGGTTCGATTGTTTCGCCGGTCTCAGTGCTGATGATCCAGCCGGGGTCATCTGAGGCAATGGCTGCGAAAAAAGTGCCATCCTCATCACTATAGTTCGTGCTGCAACGGCCCGGGTGGTAATAAATACCAATATAATCGAGCTTAGGTTCAACAATCCAAGTATAGTCGACCAAAGCTGCGTCCAAGGGTTCCTTGGCTAAGGGTTCCTTGTCCAAGGGTTCCTTTTGCTCTAGGCCTCCTGTGCATCCGGTAACAAGAAACATGACCAGGATGGCTGTCAAAAGGGGTATGGGGTTCTTCATTTTTCGTCCCTCCGTTAAAAAAGTTAGATGTGAATAAAATCATAACGCGAATCCATGGCCTCGTCAAGAATCCTGTAACAGCGCAACATCACAGTAACAGCGCATGACAGTGCACGCTTCTGTTTCCTTGCGGAGAAGTTCACCCTTTAGTATAATGAATGCAAAAATGTATAAGGGGAAGGAGCACTGACATGGGAAGATCATTGGTTTTAAGCGTTTCCGTTGGCCCCGGGTGTTACAGGCATATCCGGATTAGCGATGAGGTCACACTACAAGAATTGAGTTCGGAGATACTGTTTGCCTTTAATTTTTTTGATGACCATATGCATTCATTCTTCATGAATGGCCGTGCTTGGGACAGTGATTCGGAATATGTGTGTCCCGGCGGCGAATTGGATGGCGCACGCGGTTTTACCAACAAGGTCAAACTGTCAATGTTTCATTTTAACAAAGGGGATAAGTTCCTGTATATATTTGATTACGGGGATGAATGGCAATTTCAGATAAAGGTGCTCCGTGTTATTGACGAACCAACCCTTGCTCCTCTCATCCTAAAAAGTGTGGGGACAGTGGTTCAATATGATGATGAGTATTTCGATGAGGAAGAAGAAGATGAAGATGATGAAGAGGAGGAAGAGGAAGAGGAATAGCCCCTCCGGTCAAGAATCCGGCAACGTATGCTGAACCAGGCGACGCTTATACCGTTGTGCTTCTCCTTGATTCTGAAGGGCTTTGCCGATCTCGGCGGTTATTGTGGGCACAATCGAAAGACCGATAACAATCAGCCAATGGACAGGCCTGATGGTTACCATGCCAAAAATGGCGGCGCATTGGGGAATGAGGACGAACAGAGCGAACAGAGCGATCATCGCCGCAGCGCTGATGACGATGCGGGGAGTGTCTTTGATTGTGCGCCGGAAGATGGATTTGCGGCTGCGCACGGTGAACACATGGAGGATAGACGTCCACCCGACCACCAGAAAAGTCATGGTTTGACCTATGATGTGAGAAGGGGGTGCGGCATCTGTCAGGAATACATAGGCGCCAAGATAGTAGGCAATCCAAGCGACGATGACCAGGGCAATGGTTTGCTTGACAATAACGAATTGAAGACCTTCAAAGAGACTTTCGTTGCGGCGGATAGGATGTCTCTGCATGATGCGTGGGTCGGAAGTTTCGTATGCCAGCTGGAGACCGGGGATGCCATCGCCAAGGATATTGATCAACAAAAGCATAATGGGTGTGAGCGGCATCCCCATACCGATGAGTTGGGAGCCCAGGATAATGACGATTTCCGAAAAATTGCAAACCAAAAGGAAATATACGGTTTTGCGGATGTTGGAGAAAACGTCCCGGCCTTTATGGACGGTATCCACGATGGTGCTAAAGTTGTCGTCGGTCAGAATGATGTCTGAGGTGCTTTTGGCGACTTCAGTACCGTTGATTCCCATGGCGACGCCGACGTCGGCCGCTTTGAGTGCCGGGGCGTCGTTAACCCCGTCTCCTGTCATAGCCACAACGTCGTCATGTTCCTGCCAAGCTTGGACGATGCGGATTTTATCTTCCGGCGATACCCGGGCATATACGGAATAGAGAGCGACGTTCTCGATAAGGGCCGTGTCGCTCATGGCGGCAAGCTCAATGCCAGTGATGATTTGATCGCTTTCGGTAAGGAGACCGAGTTGCCGGGCAATGGCTCCTGCCGTTGCCGCGTGGTCTCCGGTGATCATGACGGTGCGTATACCGGCGGTTTTGGCGGTGGCGATGGCGGCGGCACACTCCGGACGTGGCGGATCGATGATACCGATCATGCCCTCGAAATGAAGGTCCCGCTCAACACCGGTGAGGGCCCCCTCTTCCGGAAGGGTGTCGATATGATTGCTGCCAAGGGCAATGATGCGCAGGGCATCCCGGGCAAAGGCGTCGTGAACATTATGGGCCTGTGGGTTTTCCTGTATCGGAAGTTTATCGTACGCACCTTTTGTCAGAACCAGGAATCCGCCTTGGGGATCCCGGTGGATTGTCGTCATCATTTTGCGTTCGGAGGAGAAGGGGATTTCGGCGACGCGGGGATAGGTTTTTTCTAATTCGTTTTTGTCGCCGCCTTTTTGATGAAGAAGGCGGATTATGGCTGTTTCGGTGGGGTCACCGATGATCTTTACGCCGTTGTCAGGGGCTTCTTCGGCGGTGGCGTTGCAGACCAGGGCCAGTTTGTTGAGGAAAGCTGTTTGGGTTGGCGTGAAATCGGAGGTGTCGCGGTAACTGTTGTCATTATGACCAAACCGGTTGGCATCGTTGATGGCATCGTTGATGGCATCATTGTTGGCATCGTTGTCCCTGGTGCTGCCCTCAGAAGGGCCGGTATTCTGCCAAAGGCGTGTGATTGTCATGCGGTTTTGTGTTAGGGTGCCGGTTTTGTCGGTGCAAATAACCGAGGTGCTGCCTAGGGTTTCAACAGCAGGCAGTTTCCTAATGAGGGCGTTTTTCTTAACCATTTCGGTGACACCGTGGGCGAGGATAAGGGTAACAATCAAGGACAGCGTTTCGGGTACGGCGGCAACGGCGAGGGTTACGGCGAAAAAGATGGTTTCCCATAGTTCCGCGCCCCGCCAAAAGTCGATACAAAAAACCAGAACTGCGGCGATAATCGCGATGAGGCTGATGGTTTTGCCGATTTTGTCCAGCCTGGTTTGCAGAGGGGTTTTGAGCTTCTGGGTGTTGTTCAAATATTTAGCGATGGTGCCCATCTGTGTTTCCATACCAATGGCGGTTATGAGGGATTTGGCCCGCCCGGCGGTTACCAGGCACCCGGAGAAGACCATGTTGTTTTGGTCTGCCACCGGAATTTTGCTTGGAGAGCGGTCTCCGTTTGATACGGTGTGAGCTTGCGCCGGGGTTGTGCAGGGTTGTGCCGAGGCAAAGTCACCTTGTTCTGACGCTAAGGTGGGGTTTTTTTCAGAGGGAATGCTTTCACCGGTTAAGGCGGATTCGTCCACCTCCAGATTGGTGCTTTCTAAGAGGCGGGCGTCGGCCGAGATAAGATCCCCTGTTTCGAGCAACAAGATGTCACCCGGCACCAGATCGATAGAGTCGATTGCTTGCCGCTTACCGTTGCGGATGACAAGACTGGTGGGGCTGTTCAGGTTCATGAGAGCCGCCAGGGATTTCTCGGCGCTGCGTTCCTGAGTGACAGACAGGGTTATGTTCAAAATGACAATACCTATAATGACAAAGAACTCGATATATCCCTCGCCATAGTGGAGCCCCATGGCCAGCGAAAGGATGGCGGCCAGGACGAGGATCAGGGTCGTCACATCCCGCAGGGTGTGCAGGATTTTTCTGAGGACGCTTTCGGGTTTATGTTCTTCAAATTGGTTTTTGCCGTAATGCTTCTGTCTTTCCGCCACCGATTGAGAGGATAAGCCTGTTTCCGCGTTAGAAGCGAGTTCTTGGAGGGCTTCTGTGGGGGCTTTTTCGTACCAGAGTGTCACGCTATCACCTCGGAAGGACATGATGTATAATATAACGTGTCCAGGGTTCATGGGTTCGTATGCATGGCGAGGGATTTTTGTGGTGGTGAGGGCCTTCTGAAAGAGGAGTCTACCGAAAGAGGAGTCTACCAAAAGAGGTGCTTGATGTGAAGGACGACCTTCAATTCATTAGAGCCGGCAGGGAGGAGCTGTTTGAGATCGCTGTCTTTCTGGACGATTGTTGGCGGGCGGAATACCGGGGTATTGTGGCGGATGCGTACTTGGATGCCTTGTCGGCGGCGGTCAGACACCGTAAATTGTCGGCTCGTTATGAAGAAGACGTGTCGGAGTTCCTGATGATGGTGGATGCAGGCAAATAGCCAACATCTACATGCACTACGCCTTGGTCCTGTGGTTCGACAAAGAATTCAAACCAACATGCCGGGGAGAGTGTGGATTAGTTGTCTATGCAGACGATCTAGTGGCCACCTTCCAGAACAAAGACGAAGCAGAACGATTCCTGGAAGATATGAGGAACCGATTCAAAAAGTTCGGCCTGGAACTTGAGCCAGAGAAAACGCGGTTGATCGAATTCGGAAGGTACGCCGAAGAAAACAGGAAAAAGAGGGGACAAGGGAAACCAGAAACCTTCGATTTCCTGGGATTCACGCACTACTGTTCCAAGAGCCAAAAAGGTTATTTTCGGGTCAAGCGAAAGACGGCTAAAAAGAAGTTGAGGATGCGTCTCACAGAAATAGACGACTGGATAAGAACAAATCGGCACCTGCCAGTCCGTACGCTCATAGCAGAAATAAACATGAAACTGCGCGGTCACTACCAATACTACGGAATTACCGACAACAGCGTCAGCCTCAACACCTACTTCTACCAAACAACTCGGTTGCTCTTCAAATGGTTAAATCGCAGGAGCCAGAAACGCAGTTACACATGGGAAGGATTCAAGGAATTGCTCAAAATCTTTCCCTTGGTACAACCAAGGATTCGGGTAAGTATCTACGGCTAACAGACGCAAATCTCGCGATGAGGAGCCGTGTGCGTTAATTGCGCATGCACGGATCTGGGAGGGCTTGGGCGTCGCGAGGCGCCCTTGCTACTCGACGGTTGCCTCCTTCTGTTTATTGCAGTAATGTTTTGACACCATTATTCTACAATAACTTTGGAGGCAATGCCTCAACTATCTTGGTTAGCGATCGGGGAAATTTCGGTATGAGAGAACCGGCAAAAACATTTGAAGATCTCTTTGTTTGGCAAAAAGCCCACTCTTTTGCCCTTGAGGTCTACCGTATAACCGGGTTGTTTCCCAAGCATGAAGTATTCGGGCTATCCTCTCAATTTAGACGTGCCGCCGTATAGCAGAAGGATTCCGAAAACGTAGTAATGCTGACAAAGTCCGCTTTCTGAACATTTCACAGGGATCGGTTGAGGAATGTCGATATTATCTGATTCTGTCA